>Ga0209632_10000059_pt1 | contig 107319 bp, 107 predicted proteins | sample COG_10_FD_184754 | JGI IMG/M metagenome (GOLD analysis project Ga0209632, IMG submission 184754) | Pelagic Microbial community sample from North Sea - COGITO 998_met_10 (SPAdes) (version 2) | ecosystem: Environmental > Aquatic > Marine > Neritic zone/Coastal water | place: Helgoland, sampling...
AATACTGAAATGCTTTTTTAAATAAACCCAAAGGCACTTCAACATCTACAATGGGCTTGCCAATTGCTTCTAAAAGCACAAACTTTATTTTTCCGTGGCTATTCTTTTTGTCGTATTGCAAAAGCTGCAATATGGAATCTATTTTTTCTTCAGTAAAATCTACTTTAGGGTAAATTGAGTCAAAAACATCTTTAATATTGTCACATTCTTCAATGCTCAAATTAGTCAGTTGAGTTGAGAGATAAGCTTCTAAAATCATTCCTACAGCAATAGCCTCCCCATGAAGCAAGGTGGTTGATTCCTTATGAGTCAAGCAAAAAGATTCAATGGCATGTCCAAGAGTATGTCCGAAATTAAGTATTTTTCGAACTCCGTGTTCATACGGATCTTCAGAAACAACTTGATTTTTTATGCTCACCGAATGATGAATCAATTCTTTAATTTGATCTGTGCTGATTTTTTTAAAATTGGAAAGTTTAGTCCAATATATTTTATCTTGAATTAATCCATGTTTTAACATTTCTGCGTATCCACTTCTATATTCTTCTGAAGGAAGAGTATTCAAAAATCTTGGGTCAATCAAAACCATTTTTGGGTTTACAATCACCCCGACCTGGTTCTTTAAAGCTCCCAAATCTACTCCAGTTTTTCCTCCAACAGAGGCATCAACCATAGAAAGTAGAGTAGTAGGAATGTTTATAAAATCTATTCCTCTTTTAAATGTTGATGCAACAAAGCCACCAAGATCTGTTACTACACCTCCTCCAAGGTTGATTAATAAACTTTTGCGATCTGCTCCTAACTCGGACAGAGCTTCCCAAACTCCAGAGCAAGTTTCAATGTGTTTGTGCAATTCTCCTGCATCTATTGAAATAATTTCGACTGTGTTTTTAGAATTAAATTCACTTAAAAATTCTTGTAGACAAAGTTTCTCAGTATGGGTGTCAACTAGAATAAAAATGGAAGAATATTGATGGTTATCTACAAAATTGTTTAGTATAAGATATTGTTTTTCAGAGAATTCAATGTTGTATCTCTTTGCAGCAATGGGTTTCATCAATATTATTTTTTTTTGTAAAAATAAGCATTTTATTTAAGTAAAAGCCCTATGTTTGAAATGCCCTAGATTAATAAAACACTATTTTTATTTATGAAAGGGCAGTCCGTTTTTATGGGCTGCTTTTTTTTTAATAAAAAGGGTAAGCGATTAATCTAGAACCTCTATTTTTAAAATTGTAGCAGTTTTTGCACAATTCTCAATTCTCAAAACGTAATTAATTAATTTCAATTCGGTTTCGATTTGATAAACCTTACAACTATCTTTTGATGTGTTACTGGATCTAAAATCTACATCTGAATATTTAACCAAAGAATGAATGGAAACTGAGTCTAACTGAATTATGGATTTAATATCTGATGCAAATCTCCACTCTTTTTTAGAAAGATCATTGAGTACTCTTGCTTCTGGACTATAATTGCACTGTGTTCTTTTACCATTAAAAAAAAAGGCTAAAAAAATTAGACCAACTGAAAAGCCTCCCAAATAATACCCCAATCTTTTTAAAAAACTCATATTTAAAATTTAGGTAAAAATAATGCTCTTTTAAATTATATGAAGTTAATCTTTCGTGTATTTTGGTTTAAATACTCCAATTCAATACAGTGAACTTGATCAGGAAGTAAAGATTGTATTTTATCAGGCCATTCAATTAAACATATACAGCCTGAATCTATATATTCTTCAGCTCCGAAATCAAAAGCTTCTTCTTCTGATTCGAGTCGATAACAATCGAAATGAAAGATGCTTTCTTCAGAAGAAGTTTTATATTCATTTACAAGTGAAAACGTTGGACTACTGACCGTGTCAATAACCTCCAAATGCTTGCAAAAAGAATTAATTAAAGTAGTTTTTCCTACTCCCATAGAGCCTTTAAACAAGAAAATATTGTGTTTAGAAAAGGCTATTATTTTTTGAACTATGGCATCAACTTCCTTCAATTGATATGTTTGAGTCATTTAAATATTACTTTTTGGCTGCAAAACTACAAAAGGAATTATTATTTCTTCCATAGATATTCCTCCATGTTGGTAACTATTATTATATAGATCAGCATAATGATGGAAGTTCTTGGGGTAAACAAAGTAGCTGTAATCTAAAGCAAAAATGAATTTACTGTTAATACTGATTTTAGGTAAGCCGATATTTTTTGGCTCATTGACTTCAAAAACCTTGTTTGAGTTATAGGTCAAGCTCCTTCCCGTTTTATATCTCAAATTTAAACTGGATTCTTTGTCTCCAATTACCTCAATAGCTTGAGTAACGTTTATGGTACCATGATCTGTTGTCAGTATCAATTGATAATTATGTTCACTAGCAGCATTAATAATTTCTAACAAAGGGGAATTTTTAAACCAACTCCCAGTCAAAGAACGATATGCTTTATCATCGGAGGCTAATTCTTTGATAATCTCCATCTCTGATTTGGCATGAGAAATCATGTCTACGAAATTGTAAACTACGGTTGTTAATTTTTCATTCTTATGATCAGCAAGCGATTTGGCAAGAAATTTTCCATTTTTAATGTTGGTGATTTTGTGATAACTCATTTTGCCTTCTATATTTAGGCGTTTGAGCTGAGCTGCCAAAAGTTCGTTTTCAAATAAATTTTTTCCACCTTCTTCAGAATCATTTTTCCACCATTGGGGATGTTGTACAGATATTTCTAAAGGTGTAAAACCCGAAAACAAGGAATTTCTGGCATATTGAGTAGCTGTTGGAAGAATGCTGAAATAAGTATCTTCTTTTTCCTTTTGATAAAAATCAATTATAAAAGGCTCAATTGTTTTCCATTGATCCAATCTGAGGTTATCTATCACAAGTAAAAGGGTGGGTTGGTTGTCTTTTAGAAGTGGTTTTATTTTGTTTTTAAATAAATGATGAGATAATTCAGGAGCCTCTTCAGGATTGATCAACCAATTTTCATAAGATTCTTTAATGAATTTTGAAAACAATTGATTTGCTTCTTTCATTTGGCTTTGAAAAATTTCGATCATGCCGTGATCAACTAAAGATTCTAACTCAAGTTCCCAAAAGATCATTTTCTGATAAAATTCTTGCCATTCTTCCGCAGTATTTAGATCCAATAATTCCAAACTTATTTTTCTGAATTCTTGCTGATAATTCCGGGTAGTCTTTTCAGCAATTAAATTCTTGTCTAATAAGTTTTTCTTTAACGAAAGTAAAATTTGATTCGGATTAACGGGCTTTATAAGATAATCGGATATTTTAGAGCCAATAGCGTCTTCCATAATGTGTTCTTCTTCATTTTTAGTTACCATGATAACCGGAAGTTTGGGTTGCTTGTTTTTTAAACGAGATAATGTTTCAAGTCCATTCAATCCAGGCATATTTTCATCTAATAATACTGCCTCGTATCGGTTCTTTTGAACAAGTTCAATTGCTTCAAGACCATTATTACACGAAGTTACTTGATAGCCTTTATCGAGAAGAAAAAGAATGTGTGGTTTTAGTAAGTCAACTTCGTCGTCGACCCATAAGATTTCTATTGGCTGTAGATTCATTATATTTGAAAAAATAAAAAGTTTGAAAATAAATCAAAAATTGACCCTTTTAAACGATCCAATTTACGGATTTATTCACATCAATGCTCCTATAATTTTTAAATTATTGGAGCATCCGTTTTTTCAACGCCTGAGGAGAATTACTCAAATGGGACTTTCTTCTTTGGTTTATCCAGGAGCCAAGCACAGTCGTTTTGAGCATGCACTAGGATGTCTTCATTTGATGCAGAAAACCGTTACTGTTCTAAGAGAAAAAGGAGTTTTAATAAACGAAAATGAAGCTGTTGCTATGCAAATCGCAATTTTACTTCATGATATTGGACACGGTCCCTTTTCACATGCAATGGAAAACTCTCTTGTTGAAGGAGTTCATCATGAATCCCTATCTCTAAAGTTCATGTCATCTTTAAATAAAGAATTTGACGGACAACTCACACTTGCCATTTCTATTTTTCAAAACCAATATTCTCGAAAGTTCATGCATCAGTTGGTTTCTGGTCAAATTGATTTAGATCGAATGGATTATCTTAAGCGAGACAGTTTCTACACTGCCGCAACAGAAGGAAACATTAATTCAGAACGAATTATAACAATGTTCAATGTAATCGACGATCAATTGGTAATTGAAGAAAAAGGAATTCATTCTGTTGAAAAGTTTCTTATCGCTCGTCGTTTAATGTATTGGCAAGTATATTTACATAAAACCAGTTTGGTTGGTGAACTGCTGCTAGAACGTTTATTAATTCATGTTAGAGAACTTTACAAAGAAGGAATAGAGTTAAATACCTCGAAATCATTAACTTATTTTTTAAATCATGATACTAGCTCAATAGATTCGGATGAACTCCTCAATCGATTCGCATTATTAGATGACTACGATATTATATCATCTCTAAAAGAATGGCAACATCATTCTGATTTTGTTTTGAAGGACTTATCTAGAAGAATATTGAATCGACATTTATTGAAAATTCGCATTCAGAACACCCCTTTTACTGAAGCTCAAATTTTAGAAAAAAAAGCACTTCTTTCGTCATGGAATCTAAATCCCAAGCAATTAGACAATTATGTATTTTCGGGAAGTATTTCCAATCAAGCCTATGTACCTGATACTAAGACTATAAAAATTTTAACCAAATCAGGAATCGTGAGTTCTTTACAAGAGGAATCGGAGTTGTTTGTCGGGAATTCGTTTTCAAATATTGAATCAAAATTTTATCTGTGCTTTGCAAAGCCTAGTTTGTGAGGTTATTTTTATATTTTTGCAGGAATGAAATTTACCGCCAAACAAATTGCAGGTATATTGAACGGATATATCGAAGGGGATCCAGGTGTTGAAGTTAATAAACTTTCCAAGATTGAGGAGGGTACATCGGGGTCACTTACCTTTCTGGCTAACAAAAAATATAATTCTTTTTTATACGAAACCAATGCATCAATTGTCATCATTAACAAGGACTTTGTATTGGAAAAAGAAATCGTTACTACTTTAATTAGAGTTCAAGATGCATACCGTGCTTTTTCTACTTTACTAGAATACTACAATACTAAAGAATCCTCGGAGAAAGGAATTTTTGAGCCAGTATCCATACATGAAAGCGTTGTTTTGGATGAATCATGCTATGTAGGTGAGTTTACCGTCATAAAGAAAAATGCTCAATTTGGGAAAAATGTAAAGATTCATCCGCAGGTATATATAGGTGAAGATGTTACCATAGGAGCCGGTTCCGTTATTCTTAATGGAGCTCGAATATTATCTCGAACAGAAATAGGTGAAAATTGTGTTATTCATCCAGGATGTGTCATAGGATCTGAAGGTTTTGGATTTGCACCTCAAAAAGATGGGACCTTTAAAAAAGTACCCCAGACTGGGATTGTTCGTATTGGCAACAACGTAGATATTGGAGCAAATTCAACAATAGACAGGGCTACACTAGGAGCTACAATTATAAATGACGGTGTTAAATTAGATAATCATATCCAAATTGCACACAATGTAGAAATTGGATCCAATACTGTGATAGCTGCTCAAACCGGAGTTGCGGGTTCTACTAAAATTGGAAAATCCTGTTTTATTGGTGGGCAAGTCGGAATAACAGGTCATGTAAAAATTGGGGATGGAGTTCAAGTTCAGGGTCAAGCTGGAATTACAAAAAATATCAAAGACAATCAAGTACTCCAAGGAACACCAGCTATTGATTTCAAAAGTTACAGTAAATCCTTCATTCACTTTAAAAATTTACCAAAAATCATAAAACGCCTCAATCAATTAGAAAAAGAAATCAATGGAAATTAACCCTACCTTACAATCAACAATAGCTCAAGAAGTAACCCTCGAAGGAGTTGGTTTACACACTGGAGAAAATGTAATTCTAACCTTTAAACCTGCTCCTTCAAATACAGGATATGTTTTTGTTAGGACCGATCTCAAAGGCAAACCCTCAATAGAAGCTGATGTTCAGTATGTTACAGATACTCAAAGGGGAACAAATCTTGAAAAGGGTAATATTAAAATTCAAACATCTGAACATGTTCTATCGGCTCTAGTTGGACTTGAAATTGATAATTGCATCATCGAATTGAGTGCTCCAGAACCTCCAATTATGGATGGTTCTTCAAAATATTTTGTTGAAGCTTTACAAAAAGCAAAAAAGAAAACCCTAAAGGAGTATTGTGATGAATATGTAGTAAGAGAAGTTATTCATTATAGGGATGAAGAATCAGGAAGTGAAATGACTCTAATTCCATGGGATAACTATCAAATAACAACTATGGTAGATTTTGGAACTAAAGTTCTTGGTACTCAAAATGCAACTCTAGAGAATTTAAGTGATTACGTTGAAGAAATATCTTCTTCCCGAACGTTTAGCTTTCTTCATGAATTAGAAATGCTTTTAGAAAATGGTTTAATTCAAGGTGGGGATTTAAACAATGCTATTGTTTATGTTGATAAGGCATTGTCGGATGAGACCATGGCTCGCTTAAAAAAAGCATTTAATAAAACCAAAATATCTGTCCAGCCCAATGGAATTCTTGACAATTTATCCTTGCATTATCCCAATGAGGCTGCACGCCATAAGTTATTGGACGTTATTGGAGATTTAGCCTTGGTAGGTAAACGCATCAGAGGAAAAATAATAGCTCGCAAACCTGGCCACAAAGTTAATGTAGAATTTGCACGAAAGCTTTCAAAAATAATTAAACAAGAGAAACGCTTAAATGCTCCTTCCATTGACATCAATCAATCCCCATTGATGAATGTCAATGACATAATGAAAATATTGCCACACAGACCTCCATTCTTATTAGTAGATAAGATTTTCGAACTTTCTGACTCCCATGTCATTGGATTAAAAAATGTAACCATGAATGAACCTTTTTTTGTTGGTCATTTTCCTGGTGCTCCAGTAATGCCGGGAGTTTTACAAGTTGAAGCAATGGCTCAAGTAGGAGGGGTATTGGTACTCAATACTGTACCTGATCCTGAAAATTATTTGACCCTTTTTATGAAAATTGACAATGTTAAGTTCAAGAATCCTGTGCACCCAGGCGACACTCTGATTTTTAAATTGGAACTAATTACCCCAATAAGAAGAGGGATTTGTCACATGAAAGGTTATATCTTTGCAAACGGGAAAATAACCACTGAAGGAGAATTAATGGCACAAATTATTAGAAAAGATAGTTTATGAATCAACCCTTAGCTTACGTACATCCTGGAGCCAAGATTGCAAATAATGTAGTAATTGAACCTTTTGTTTCTATCAGTAACAATGTCATCATTGGCGAAGGAACCTGGATTGGTTCAAACGTAACTATAATGGAAGGTGCAAGAATTGGAAAAAACTGTAATATTTATTCTGGAGCAGTAATATCTGCACCACCACAAGATTTAAAATATTCAGGAGAAGAAACCCTAACCGTTATCGGAGACAACACTACAATCCGAGAATGTGTTACCATAAACAGAGGTACTATTGATCGCCAACAAACTATAATAGGTTCAAATTGCTTAATCATGGCCTATTCACATATTGCCCATGACTGCATCGTTGGAAATCATTGTATTTTTTCTAACAACAGTACTTTAGCAGGACACATCAACGTTGGTAATCATGTAATTCTAGCTGGAATGACAGCTGTTCACCAATTTTGTTCTATTGGAGACCATGCATTCATATCTGGTGGTTCATTGGTACGTAAAGATGTTCCTCCATATGTAAAAGCAGCTCGTGAACCTCTATCATATGTAGGGATCAATTCTGTTGGATTGAGACGCAGAGGATTTTCGGCTGAAAAAATCAGGGAAATTCAAGATATTTATAGAATACTTTACCAGAAAAACTACAATACAACTCAAGCAGCTGAAATCCTAGAAGCTGAAATGGAAGTTACCCGAGAACGAGATGAAATTTTACAATTTATCAAAGATTCTCAAAGAGGAATCATGAAAGGTTACTTTCAAAAAAATTAAAAAATAAATATGGCATCTACATCTGATATTAGAAAAGGTCTGTGTATCAAACACAACAACGATATTTTTAAAATAATTGAATTTCTTCATGTAAAGCCTGGAAAAGGTCCTGCGTTTGTAAGAACAAAACTTAAAAGTGTTACCTCTGGTAAAGTCCTAGAAAACACCTTTTCTGCAGGACATAAGATTGAAGATATTCGTGTTGAAACCAGTAAGTTTCAGTTTTTATACAGTGAGGGTGACACCTTCAATTTTATGAATACAGAGGATTACAATCAAATTACCATTGAAAGGAACACATTGGATGCACCCAACTTGCTCAAGGAGGGAGAGGTGGTTTCAATATCCATAAATACCGAAGATGGAATGCCTTTGTCAGTAGACATGCCAATAAGCGTGGTTTTGGAAGTTACTCATACCGAGCCAGGTGTAAAAGGGAACACTGCAACTAATGCTACAAAACCTGCAACTGTTGAGACTGGGGCACGTATCAATGTCCCTCTTTTTATAAACGAGGGAGATAAAATAAAGATCGAAACTGAAAAAGGAACGTATCAAGAACGCATCAAAGAATAAATACATAAAGCTGAATAAAAAATCAGTAAATCATTAATTATAAATATAATAAGCCAGAATGAGTGTTTTAGTTAACAAAGATTCCAAAATAATAGTACAGGGTTTTACAGGAAGTGAGGGTACATTTCATGCAACACAGATGATTGAGTACGGTACCAATGTTGTTGGAGGTGTAACTCCAGGAAAAGGAGGGCAATCTCACTTAGATCGCCCGGTTTTTAATACCGTAGCAGAAGCCGTTACAAAAGTAGGTGCCAATACCACAATTATCTTTGTTCCTCCGGCATTTGCCGCTGATGCAATCATGGAAGCTGCCGATGCTGGAATTAAAGTTATTATCACCATAACTGAGGGCATACCAGTAGCGGATATGGTTAAGGCAGCAAATTACATTGCGCACAAAGACTGCCGTTTGATAGGTCCCAATTGCCCTGGAGTAATTACTCCGGATGAAGCAAAGGTTGGTATTATGCCCGGGTTTGTTTTTAAAAAGGGAAATGTTGGAATCATATCCAAATCTGGAACACTTACTTACGAGGCTGCAGATCAGGTTGTTCGAGAGGGATACGGAATTACAACTGCAATAGGAATTGGTGGAGATCCAATCATTGGAACGACAACTCGAGATGCTGTTGAACTCTTTTTAAATGATCCCGAGACCGAAGCAATTGTAATGATTGGCGAAATTGGAGGGCAATTAGAGGCAGAAGCTGCACGATACGTCAAAGAAACTGGAAATAAAAAGCCTGTGATCGGTTTTATTGCAGGAGAAACCGCTCCAGCTGGGAGAACTATGGGACATGCAGGAGCTATTGTAGGCGGTGCAGATGATACAGCGGAAGCCAAAAAACGCATAATGGCTGAATCTGGGATCCATGTAGTAGATTCTCCAGCAGCGATTGGAAAAAAAGTAGCAGAAGTACTCGCTTAAAAAATACATTATGAAATTGTTAGAAGGAAAAACAGCAATTATTACTGGTGCTAGTAGAGGTATTGGTAAAGGAATTGCCTTAACTTTTGCTCAAAACGGCTGTAACGTAGCATTTACTTACAGTAGTTCTGTTGAAGCCGCTAATTCTCTTGAAACAGAATTAAAAGCTTTGGGGATTAACGCTAAAGGGTATCAAAGTAATGCAGCAAGTTTTGACCAAGCAGATCAACTGATTGCAGATGTTCAAAAAGATTTTGAAAGTTTGGATATTCTGATTAACAACGCTGGAATAACAAAAGATAATCTATTGATGCGCATGAATGAAAAAGATTTTGATCAAGTAATCAATATTAATCTTAAATCAGTGTTCAATATGACCAAAGCAGTTCAACGAACCTTCCTCAAACAACGAAAAGGATCTCTAATACATATGAGTTCGATTGTAGGGGTAAAGGGAAATGCTGGTCAGGCAAATTATGCAGCTTCAAAAGCAGGGATTATTGGATTTTCAAAATCCATTGCTTTAGAATTAGGATCAAGAAACATCCGAAGTAATGTAATTGCTCCAGGATTTATAGAAACTGAAATGACTGCAAAACTCTCCGAAGAACTTGTAAAAGAATGGAGAGGTGCAATACCCCTTAAAAGAGGTGGATCACCAGAAGACATAGCGAATGCCTGTGTGTTTTTAGGATCAGATTTATCCAGCTACATTACTGGACAAGTGTTGAATGTCGATGGTGGAATGTTAACTTAAAATTTTAAATATAAAATTATGCAAAAATTACCTAAAATTGGTCTTCCTGTAATTACAGGAATTTTTATCTTATTTATTTTCATTTCAAAATCTTCCATAAACATTGGTTATGGAGAAGCTGGAGTTTTATTTAAAACATTCGGAGGTGGTGTAGTAGTAGATGAACCCGTCCTTGGAGAAGGTTTTCATATCATCGCACCCTGGAATAAAGTTTATGTTTATAATGTTAAGCAACAAGAAGTATTTGAAAGTAAAATGCAGGTGCTATCATCAAATGGATTGGAAATCTCATTAGACATTTCAGTACTTTATCAACCGCTAATAGCCGAATTGGGATTACTTCACAAAACAAAAGGAGAGAACTACTTAAACATTATCATTATTCCTCAGATTAGAGCAGTAGCTCGATCTGTAGTAGGACGCTATACTCCAGAACAATTGTATTCTACTAAGCGAGATGCTATTCAAAACGAAATATATGAAGAAACCAAAAAGGTTGTTGAAAATCAACACGTCCAACTTAACGCAGTTTTAGTTCGTGATGTAACACTACCTATTGCAATCCGTGAAGCTATTGAACGTAAGTTGAATCAAGAGCAAGAGGCTTTGGAATATGAGTTTAGAATTGAAAAAGCAAAGCAGGAAGCAGAACGTCAGCGAATTGATGCTGAAGGAAAAGCAACTGCAAACCGTATATTAAGTGCTTCTTTAACAGATAAAATCTTACAAGAGAAAGGAATAGAAGCTACAATGAAGCTTTCAGAATCTCCAAACTCTAAAGTAATTGTAATAGGAAGTGGAGAGTCTGGTTTACCAATTATACTCGGAAATCAGTAAATTTTTACGAATTCCTTATTTGTAAAATTAGAATTAACACTTATATTTGCAGCCTAATGCAACAAATATTAATACATAACCATCATCATTTTACGAACTCAAACGAGCTCTAAGATTGATGTATATACATTTTTCAAGAACCCGTTTGATTATTCAAGCGGGTTTTTTTTTATTATAAAAAATATGATTCGGATAGCAATTCAAAAATCAGGGCGTTTAAATCAAGATTCATTAGCTTTATTAAAAAGTTGTGGGATTTCAATTGATAACGGAAAGGATCAGCTCAAAGCTGCAGCTCGAAACTTCCCTATGGAGGTGTTTTTTCTCAGAAATGGTGACATTCCACAATATCTTCGAGATGGAGTAGTAGATCTAGCTATTGTAGGGAGTAATCTCTTGGTAGAAAAAGGTAATGATCTCGAAATAATTGAATCCCTTGGGTTTTCAAAATGCAAAGTATCTCTTGCTGTACCCAAGGGTGTTGCTTTTGAAAGTATACAGGACCTTGAAGGAAAAAACATTGCAACCTCATATCCCAATACTATAAAACAGTTTCTAAAAGAAAAAGGAGTCAATGCAGACATTCATGTCATCAGCGGTTCTGTTGAAATTGCTCCTAACATCGGTTTGGCAGATGCAATTTGTGATATTGTTTCTAGTGGGAGCACTCTTTTCAAGAACAACCTGAAAGAAGTGATTGAGATAATAAAATCTGAAGCTGTTTTGGTTCAAGCACCAAACCTTAATAAGGATCAACAAGATTTGATTGAGAAATTGCAGTTTAGAATTCAGGCTGTGCTTCGTGCCAAACAATCTCGATACATCCTACTCAATGCCCCTAACAATCAAATTGAAGCAATTACAGCCATACTTCCAGTCCTTAAAAGCCCAACCGTATTGCCTTTAGCACAAGCGGGTTGGAGTTCGATACACTCTGTAATAAATTCTGGGGATTTTTGGGAAGTCATCGATCAATTAAAAGGAGCAGGAGCAGAGGATATTTTGGTTTGCCCAATTGAAAAAATGGTTCGATAATGAGACAATACACCAATCCAAAACCCAAAGACTGGGATGCTTTAATGGAAAGACCAACAGCAGACTACAAAGACTTACAGCCTTTAGTTGAGCAAGTTTTTTTGGATGTTAAATCAAAAGGAAATCAAGCTTTGACTGATTATACGCTTGAGTTTGATAAACAAAAAATAACCTCTTTTACGATTGAATCTGAGGCCTTTGAGCGTGCAGAAAAATCTATTTCATCCGATTTAAAAAAAGCTATTCAACTCGCCAAAAAAAATATTGAATCTTTTCATAGGGCACAAAAAACAGATGTCGTTTCTGTTGAAACACAATCAGGAGTCGAATGTTGGCAAGAGAAAAGACCAATTGAAAAAGTTGGACTTTATATACCTGGGGGTTCAGCTCCTTTGTTTTCAACAATTCTGATGTTAGCAATTCCTGCAAAAATTGCTGGGTGTAAAGAAATTGTTCTCTGCACTCCTCCTAATGAAACGGGTAAAGTTTCCGATGTAATTTTATATACCGCTTATTTATGTGGTGTAACTCAAATTTTTAGAGTTGGAGGAATACAGGCAATTGCTGCAATGACCTTTGGTACAGAAACCATCCCCAAAGTATTTAAAATATTTGGCCCCGGAAATCAATTCGTAACGGTTGCAAAGCAAATGGCAACTCAACACCATGTTGCCATTGATATGCCTGCTGGACCCAGTGAACTTCTTGTAGTTGCAGATCAAAGTGCAAATCCAGTATATGTAGCATCAGATTTACTTTCTCAGGCAGAACACGGTGCAGACAGTCAGGTCATTTTGATAACTACCTACTATCCAATCCTTGAAAAGGTAAGTGGTGAAATAAAAAAACAGCTTCCGCTATTGCCAAGAAAAGAAATTGCGATGCAGGCAATCGAAAATTCCAAAATGATTGCTTTTGATTCCAATGAAGATGCAATAGCATTCATCAATCAATATGGGCCAGAGCATTATATTATATGTGTGGAACAACAGGAGCTGTATGTCGGTCAAGTCATGAATGCAGGTTCTGTTTTTATTGGAAATTATACTCCCGAAAGTGCTGGTGATTATGCTTCTGGAACCAATCACACTTTACCCACCAACGGTTATGCAAAACAATATAGTGGCGTAAATTTGGATAGTTTTCTAAAGCAAATGACTTTTCAAAAGATTTCAAAACAAGGAATTCAAAATTTGGGACCATCTATAGAATTAATGGCTGAAGCTGAGGGGCTTCAGGCACACAAAAATGCTGTAACCTTAAGATTAAACGATTTGAATAAATGAAAAGAAGTATTGATATAAAAAAAATCACCAGACCGACCATTCAAAAACTGAATGCATATCGCTCAGCTCGAAAAGAATTTGTTGGATCAAGTCGAAAAATGATTTTATTGGATGCAAACGAAAACCCTTTTGAAAATGGTTTAAATCGTTATCCAGATCCTTTGCAAAACAAGCTAAAACAGCGTTTAGGGAAAGTAAAGGGTGTCGATCCTATGAATATATTTTTAGGAAATGGAAGCGATGAATTGATTAATTTATTGATGGTTGCTTTTTGTGAACCCAAAACAGATGAAATCATGATTGCACCTCCAACCTTCGGTATGTACAAGGTTTCAGCAGATCTCAACGCTGTTAATATCATGGAAGTACCTCTTTTAAAAGGTTTTCAGTTGGATGTAAATCAAATTTTGAAACAAGCATCAACAAGGACAAAAATGATTTTCATCCCAACCCCCAACAATCCAAGTGCAAATCGATTTCCATTACAAGATTTGAAAAAAATTGTTGAAAATTTTCCTGGTTTAGTTGTCATAGACGAGGCTTATGCCGAGTTTTCGCCAAGTGAAACCGCAATAGATTGGTTAAAAGAATATCAAAACGTGGTGGTTTTACAAACCTTTTCTAAGGCACAAGGCTTAGCAGGAGCTAGGGTAGGCATGGCTTTTGCAGATTCTGAAATAGTTGAAGTACTCAACAAAATAAAAGCTCCCTACAACCTTAATATTTTATCCCAGAAAGCAGTTTTTGATCGCCTCGATAAAACCGATCAAGTAAAAAAAGAAGTTCAACTATTACTTGAACAAAAAAAGGCTTTTATATTAAATATTAAAGACATTAAATTTATCAAAAAAATATTTCCATCAGATGCAAATTTTATTTTGATTCGTTTTGATGACAGTAAGTTGCGTTACGATCAATTAATCAAAAAAGGGATTGTAGTACGTAATCCTTCAAATCAATACTTGTGTGAAAACACATTGAGAATAACCCTGGGGACTAAAACCGAAAACCAAGCGCTAATAACTGCTTTCAAGGCAATGGATCAACAAAACTAATCCCATGAAAAAAGTACTTTTTATAGACCGAGACGGAACATTAGCTCTTGAACCTCAAGATTATCAACTGGATGCATTAGATAAGCTTGAATTTTACCCAGAAGTATTTAAATATCTTGGTAAAATAGCACAAGAAATGGATTATGAATTGGTTATGGTTACCAATCAGGATGGATTGGGAACATCATCTTTTCCAGAAGAAACCTTTTGGCCCACTCAAAATTTTTTGATAAAAACCTTCAAAAACGAAGGCATAACTTTTTCAGAAGTATATATTGACAATTCTTTTCCTGATGATATGACTAATACACGAAAACCCAGGACAGGAATGCTTACTCCATATTTAGATCGTTCAAAATACAACATGGATGAATCTTATGTCATAGGAGATCGAATGACAGACATGGAACTGGCAAAAAACATGGGGGCTAAAGGAATTTTTATTGCAAATGATGAGACTTTGGGGGTTGATGAAGTAAAAGCTGGCGACGCGAACGATTCCATAGCTCTTAAAACTATCCATTGGGAGGCAATATATAACTTTCTCAAACTGGATCAGCGAATTGTAGTTCAGAAACGAACTACACATGAAACAGACATTGATTTGATTTTGAATTTAGATGGAACAGGAAAAAGTGAAATTAATACTGGAATTGCATTTTTTGATCACATGCTAGACCAGATTGCTCGTCACGGAGCTATGGATTTGGAATTAAATGTTAAAGGAGATTTGGAGGTTGATGAACATCATACCATAGAGGATACAGCTATCGCTTTGGGAGAAGCTTTTGCTAAAGCATTGGGAAATAAATTAGGGATTGAGCGATACGGCTTTTGTTTGCCTATGGACGATTCTTTAGCGCAGGCTTCGATTGATTTTGGGGGTAGAAATTGGTTGGTCTGGCAGGCGGATTTTAAACGGGAAATGATTGGTAAAATGCCCACGGAAATGTTTTTCCACTTTTTCAAATCTTTTACAGATGGAGCTAAAGCCAATTTAAACATCAAAGCAGAAGGAGAAAATGAACACCATAAAATTGAAGCCATATTTAAGGCTTTTGCTAAAGCCATAAAAGTAGCGATCAAACAAGACCCTAATAAAATGATTTTACCCAGTACAAAAGGAACCCTTTAATTGAAAACGATAAATCCAATGAAAGTAGTCCTAATCGATTATGGAGCAGGAAATATTCAAAGCCTAAAATTTGCTCTTGAACGCCTGAATGTTAAAGCTACTTTGAGTGCTGATAAAAATGAAATTCTAGAAGCAGATAGAGTGATTTTCCCAGGAGTAGGTGAGGCTAGTAGCGCGATGAAAAAACTCAAAGATACTGGATTAAATCTTTTGATTCCTGAATTAAAACAACCCGTATTGGGTATTTGCTTGGGAATGCAACTCATGTGTTCACATTCAGAAGAAGGAGACATCCACGGTTTGGGTATTTTTGAAGTACCTGTAAAACGCTTCAATTCGGATGTAAAAGTACCGCAAATGGGTTGGAATATGCTGACCAACATCAAGTCTGCATTATTTCAAAACATAAGGGATAATGAATATATGTATCTGGTTCACAGTTATTACGCAGCTTTGTGCAAAGAAACTATTGCTCAAACTAAATACGGATTGAATTACAGTTGTGCTTTGCAAAAAGATAATTTTTATGGGGTACAATTCCACCCAGAAAAAAGCAGTAAAGCAGGGAGTCAAATACTTTTTAACTTTTTAAACATTAATTCATGAAAATCATACCAGCCATTGATTTGATCGAAGGAAAATGCGTACGACTCTCCAAAGGAGACTACGCTACTCAAAAAACCTACAATGAAAATCCATTGGAAGTTGCAAAAGCATTTGAAGATCATGGGATTGAATATTTACATTTAGTTGATCTAGACGGAGCTAAATCTGAACACATAGTTAATCATAAGGTTTTGGAAACCATTGCTGCTAAAACAAGCCTTAAAATCGATTTTGGAGGTGGTTTGAAGTCAGATGAAGACTTAAGGATTGCATTTGAAAGCGGAGCTAATCAAATTACAGGAGGAAGCATTGCAGTTAAAAAGCCTAAGGTTTTTGAACAATGGATTACCCAATATGGTAACGAAAAAATAATTTTGGGGGCAGATGTTCAAAATAAACGAATTGCAATTAATGGATGGCTTGAAACTTCAGATTATCCCTTGTGTGATTTTATTCAAAATTATCAAAGCAAAGGAATTCAATATGTAATTTGCACCGACATTAGTAAAGATGGGATGCTAGAAGGGCCTGCATTTGAACTCTATGAAGATCTGTTACAGAAACAACCTCAAATAAAGCTAATTGCTTCAGGAGGAATTTCAACATTTGAGGAACTTCCAAAATTAGCAAATTTGGGGTGTGAAGGAACAATTATAGGAAAAGCCATCTATGAAAATAAAATTGCTTTAAAAGATCTTGAACAATTCATACTTTCGAAATCATGAAAGACATTATTTTAGAAGAATTCAAAAAAAATGCACTTTTCCGATTGGATGAAAGTCTGCGAATGATTTGTATTGCTTTAAGTAAAATCGAAGAGGATGACCTTTGGAGACTCCCTGTTGAAAACGGAATGTCTTTAGGAAATCAAATCTTGCATAGTTGTGGTAATATGACCCAATACATCATTTCATCTCTGGGAATACAAGAAGATTTAAGAAAACGAGACCTTGAATTTGTTGTTGATAAATCCATTACTCTAGATGATTTATTACAAAAATTAAAAACAACAGTTGAAGATTCAAAAAGAACGATCGAAAAAACAACTCCTGAAAAATATAAAGAAATCAGACTAGTGCAGGGATTTGAACTATCAGGAGTTGGAGTAGTTATGCACGCTGTAGAGCATTTTTCATACCATACTGGACAAATTGCTTTTTGGGTAAAGCAACTCACACAGGAAGATTTAGGGTTTTATGATGGGATTAATTTAAACACAAAAAACAATTGATTATGTTAACCAAACGCATCATTCCTTGTTTAGACATTAAAGATGGGCGAACCGTAAAAGGAGTCAATTTTGTGAACCTTAGAGATGCTGGAGATCCTGTAGAATTGGCCAGTCAGTACGCAGAACAAAATGCTGATGAATTGGTTTTTCTGGACATTTCAGCAACAGAACAAAAACGGAAAACCTTGGCAGATTTGGTACGTAAAGTTGCCCATGCAATCGACATCCCCTTTACTGTTGGTGGGGGCATTAGCTCCGTTGATGACGTTGAAGTTTTGCTCAAAAATGGTGCTGATAAAGTCTCCATAAATTCTGCAGCAGTAAAAGAACCTGAACTAATCAACAAATTAGCAGCCAAATTTGGTTCTCAGTGTATTGTTGTGGCTATTGATGCTAAGCAAATCAATGAACGTTGGATAGTACATTTAATAGGTGGGAAAGTCCCAACAAAACTTGATTTATTTGAATGGGCTAAAGAAGTAGCCGATCGAGGTGCCGGTGAAATACTCTTTACGTCAATGGATCATGACGGTACTAAAGCTGGTTTTGCTAATAAAGCCCTGGCTCGAATCTCAGAAGAAATTAACATTCCTGTGATAGCCTCAGGAGGGGGGGGGGAACCCAAACATTTTATAGATACTTTTACTCATGGAAAGGCTGATGCTGCTTTGGCTGCAAGTATTTTCCATTTTGGAGAAATATCCATACCTGACTTAAAAAAAGAACTTAAAAATCATCAAATTGCCATTCGAATTTAACTTAGTATAAAATGAAAATAAACTTTAACAAAAACTCCGATGGACTTGTTCCTGCGGTAGTTCAAGATGCTAAAACACTCAAAGTATTGATGCTAGGGTATATGAATGCAGATGCTATAGAGCAAACAAAATCCTCTGGAAAAGTTACTTTTTTTAGTCGCAGTAAAAATCGACTGTGGACTAAAGGAGAGGAGAGTGGTAACTTCCTTGAATTGGTTAGTCTTTCAAAAGATTGTGATCAGGATGCACTCTTGATAAAAGTAAACCCAGCCGGGCCGACTTGCCACAAAGGGACGGACACTTGTTGGAATGAAAGTAATACTCAGACCTACGGATTTTTGACTGAATTAGAAAAAACCATTACCGAAAGAAGGGTAGCAGCACAGGAAGACCAAAGCTATGTCGCTTCTTTATTTAAAAAAGGAATAAACAAAATAGCTCAGAAAGTGGGAGAGGAGGCTGTAGAAACCGTCATTGAAGCTCTAGACTCTAACGATGAACTCTTCGTTTCAGAAACTGCTGATCTGTTGTTCCACTATTTGATTTTATTACAAGCAAAAGGATACACCCTTGACGATGTTGTTGTCGCTCTTGAAAACCGAAAGAAATAATTTTTTATACATTTAAGAAAAAGTTATGCTCAAACTACCTGAAGAACTTTTCCCTTTTTTTAAAAAATTAGAGAGAAATAATAACCGAGATTGGTTTGAAGTCAACAAACCACAATTCAAAGAAATTGAATCCCAAGTAAAAATTTTTGGAGAACAGCTCAAAGAAACTCTTGCCTTGACAGAATATGTAGACCAGGTGAAATTGTTTCGGATTTACAGAGATGTGCGTTTTTCTAAAGATAAAACCCCCTACAAAACTCACTTTGGACTGAGTTTTCACAGAGAAAAACCTGTTCATCGTGGAGGCTATTACATTCATATAAAGCCCAAAGATTGTTTTATCGCCTGTGGATTTTGGGGGCCTAATAAGGAAGACCTTCTTAGAATACGAAAAGAAATGGAACTTGCTCCTGACGAATTCAGAACCTTGATCAAACAACCAAATTTCAAATCAACATGGGGGGCGCTTCAGGGAGATGAAGTTAAAACAGCTCCCAAAGGATTTTCAAAAGATGATCCTAATATTGATTTAATACGAAAAAAAATGTATCTCTTCAGAAAAAATTTCACTGATGCGGAAGTTCTTCGTGCTGATTTTTTTGAACGCATAATTGATGACTTTAAAGCTATACGCCCATTTTTAGACTATATGAGTAGCGTACTTACTACTGATTTAAATGGCGTTTCAATCCTAGAAAATTAAAAATTATGACCTTACACCAACTAAAAACAGAACTAAAGCAACTAAAAAAATTAGCATTTGAATTGCCCGATGGCAGTCTTGTTCCCAATCATTTCCATATTACAGAGGTTGGAAAAGTAACCAAAAATTTTATCGATTGCGGAGGAATTATTCGAAAAGAAGAAGTTGTGAGCCTCCAATTGTGGGAAGCCGATGACTACGACCATCGTTTGCATCCAGAAAAGATGCTCCAAATAATCGAAATCGGTGAAAAGGCATTCAATCTAAAGGACGTAGATATTGAAGTAGAATATCAAGGAAACACCATTCAAAAATTTGGGTTGGATCTAAAAGCGAATCATTTTGCCCTGATCAATAAACAAACGGCATGTTTGGCTTTGGATGCTTGTCAAATAATCCCTGAATCCAATGAGATAAAAACCGAAAAGTGCACGCCAGGGTCAGGCTGTTGCTAAGCGTTATCGATTAACTACCAAAAGTTCCTTGGGCTTTTCAAAAAGCTGAACCTGATCTTTGATCCGTTCAATTGTCATATTCATCATTCGCTTATTTAAGGCTGAAGAATTGGAAGCATAGGTTTGGTATTCTTTTACAGTAAATTGCCCCAAAATCATTCCTTTTACAGAATTTCGGAATTTCTGGTCTTTTATCAACGCCATTTCGATGTACGCCAGCTTTTTAGGGACACTCAAATCATAGAAAACACCCTTTCTTTTTTCTATATAATTTCGGAAAACACTTATAAACAATGGGTTTTGGAGTTTAAGAATGGGGCGAAGGGTTTCGTTCTGAAAACGTTCCTCAGTACCCATTGATAAAAATTGTTTGGTTTTTTTTAGCTCTGGACGAATACGGAGCAAATCGTTGGGTCTATCGATCATGAAATGTTTGTTTTAATAAATTTAGTATCTTTTGAAGTTGCAAAACCCTCAATCAAGAAGGAATTATCCAAAGTTTATTAACAGATTATGTGTTTTTAGAAGGGTTTTAAACTTTTAACATCATGAAATAGCTTCTTGAATCAAAAACTACGACATTGTCACAATATTTTATTTATTTTATTGTAAAATAACAATCGATAAATAGTTACATTATTTCTGTAATTAAAAAACCAGAATTGTGCTGTTTTCTTATTAATTTTTATTCTTCAATTAATTAATGAATTAAAATAATTTAAAATGCTAAAAATTGTCACATTAGGTGGAAGCGATAGTGCTAAGTCCATCAATAAAAAATTGGCAGTTTATGCTGCCAATAAAATCAAAAATGCAACCGTTACTGTTGTTGATTTAAAAGAACTGGGTTTGCCCATGTTTGGGATTGATGAAGAAACAGCCAACGGGATTCCTAAAAATGCTCATAAACTCAATCGTCAGATCCAAACTTGCGATGGGCTTGTTATTTCTTTGGCCGAGCACAACGGTTGCTATTCTGTAGCTTTCAAAAGCGTTTTCGACTGGTTGTCAAGAATTGACGGAAAGGTTTGGCAAAACAAACCCATGTTGCTTATGGGAACTTCTCCTGGAGCTCGTGGCGCTAAAACTGTAATTGGAATTGCCTTGGCCGGATTTCCGCGTTTGGGAGGGAATATTGTTGCTGATTTTTCATTTCCATCTTTTGAGGATAATTTTTCGGATAATAAAATAACAAACGCTGAACTTGAAGCTGTTCTTGATTCCAAGATTAAACTATTTGAAAAAAAGCTCTTAAGCAGTGTTTAATAACTGTTATACAGCTTATAAGTACACGGCATTCTTTGAACACAAGGTGCCTGTCTCACTATTAGTTCATAAAAAATCAAAATATTTAGCATTAACTATAATTAACATTATGTAAAATAGATTATTTTAGAAATTTACTCCACCACTGTAAGGGTCTTTTATTATATTTGAAAAAAACACACACAATGAAAAAATTAAAAATCTTTGGATTATTGCTTCTTGCATTGTTAGTCCTTGTATCTTCTTTTTTAATTTATGGGATTTATTTGAATCCTAAGAGCCCAAGAGATACCGTGACTCTGAATAAAGAAGAGCTTATGCTTGAGGTTGATTACAGTCGTCCTTACAAAAAAGACCGTCTTATTTTTGGCTCTAAAGAAGACGGTGCCTTAGTACCTTACTCCAATTACTGGCGTTTGGGGGCTAATTTTGCCACTACTTTCGAAACCAACCAAGAAATTAGTTTTGCAGGTCGTCCTCTTCAACCTGGTAAATACCGTGTTTATGCTGTTCCCGAGGAAGATCATTGGGTTGTAAGTTTGAATTCTGAATTTGGAAGTTTTGGTTATTCTGAGCCCGATTATGAAAAAGATGTAATGAGTGTTAACATTGCTTCAGCAAAGTTGATGAACTCCATAGAACAGTTTACCATTGATTTTATTGAAACAGATGACAACAGCCTTTCTTTACGTTTTCGTTGGGATACAACCTCGGTTTCCTTACCCATTAATTGATGACTTTTTCCTTTAAAAACCTTGTTAAGGGGATTCTTTTTGTCGCTGTTTTGGGTAGTTTCATCTATTACGTAGTTGATCAGGTCCAGTACAAAAATAATCTGATGGATGTTGAAGAATACAGTCCAGTTTCGACCCTAATATCCCCTGTGAATGAGGTTAAACGTTCCAAATATCCTTTTGTAGACATTCACAACCATCAATTCGATATGCCTGTAAAGGACTTGTCTAAATTGGTTGCAGAAATGGATAGCCTTAACATGGGCTTTATGATAAATTTGAGCGGTTTTCGGGGAATTTACCTCAAAGAAACCCTTCAAAACGTCAAAGAAAACGCTCCTTCTCGCTTTGGAATCTTTGTGAATTTGGATTTTGAACAAATTAACGCACCTGATTTTATTGCCTCCAATCTTGAGCTTCTCAAAAATGCAAAACAAGACGGTGCTGTTGGTTTGAAGGTATATAAATCTTTAGGCCTAACAGATAAAGATGCTCAGGGCAATCGAATTGCAGTAAATGATCCAAGACTAAATCCTATTTGGAATCAATGTGGTAAATTGGGTTTCCCAGTTTTAATTCATTCTGCAGAACCGGCTTCTTTTTGGAAACCTAAAGACAAGTACAATGAGCGTTGGCTTGAATTAAAACAAAAACCAAGTCGTTATCGAGATCCAGAAATAATCCCTTCTTTTGAGTCTATTATTGCAGAACAACATGATGTATTCAAAAAACACCCCAACACTACCTTCATCAATGCACATATGGGCTGGATGGCAAATGATTTGAAGCGTTTGGCAACTCATCTAGATACCTATCCAAATGTTGTAACTGAAATCGGAGCTGTCCTTGCCGAGTTAGGAAGGCAACCCCGACAAGCTCGTAAATTCATGATTGAATATCAAGATCGAATTTTGTTTGGAAAAGACAGTTACAAGGTTTCCGAATACTACACTTATTTTAGAGTTTTAGAGACTGATGACGAGTACTTTGATTATTACCGTAAAAGGCATGCCCATTGGAAAATGTATGGGTTAGCCCTACCCGATTCCGTACTTCAAAAGCTTTACTATAAAAATGCTTTACGCATACTTCCTGTTATTGATAAAAACTTATTCCCTAAACCATGATTATTGTAAACACTCCCACCGTACCCAACAAAGAAATTACAGAAGTCCATGGAATTGCACGTGGAAGTACCGTTAGAGCCAGAAATGTTGGCAGGGATATCTTTGCAGGTCTCAAGAATATTGTCGGGGGTGAAATTAGTGAATATACTAAATTACAAGCCGATTCACGCGATCAAGCGCTACAGCGCCTAGAACAAGACGCCTCTAGATTGGGTGCTAACGCTGTGGTTAATCTACGTTTTACAACAACCATGGTTATGCAAGGCTGTTCAGAAATGCTTGCATATGGAACTGCTGTTACTATTAAATGAAGAATGTTTCTGTTCTATTACCAATTTAATTCTGGTAACCATAGTGTAAATGATTACTGAGTTCGCTCACAATAAACAATAAAATAACGAGGATAAAAATACCTTAACAAAGGGCGTATTCCTATTTTGTTTGGATCTGGAGACGTCCACATTTCATAATCCATGATTTTCCAGCCCGTTTTTTCTAATAAAAATTGAAATTGTTTGGGTTCAAATTCATGATAATGTTTGTCCCAATCATCATTTTCATTCCAGTAAGCTTGAGCAAACCATAGCTTTAAGGGAACTGAAGCCACAAGCTTGTTTGATTTGAATTCTTTTAAAATATTGTAGGGTGCAAATAAGTGCTCAAATATCTCAAAAGCAGTCACACAATCACATTCTGTTATGGCAATTTCTTTATAATCATCATCAAGATTTTCACCCTGAGTATTTTGAACCTCATATCCAGCTTCTTTTAGAAAAGGTGTAAAAGGATTTTCTGTTCCTAAATCTAATAAACTTGACCCTTTTGGAAGGTGTTTGTCTAAAAAAGCGAGTGTTTTTTTGTATCTACGCTTGTGGGTTATTTTTATATTCATTGTTCCTTAGTTCTTCCCATAAAAACATTTACGCCCCTAGGAATTGGGTTTTTATTGGTACGTCTGAAGCTAACAATTTGACCCGTATGATAAATGAAGTCAGAAATGGGACCGTTAATTAAATTCCAAAGTGGAAATATTGACTGCTCCCCTCCTCTCTCAAAAATCACGTTGAAAGCATTAAGCTCTTCTGGAGACTTTTCTTTAAAAATATTTGCTGCAACTTCTAAATGAAATAATGTCTCTGATCGAAGTTTTAACCACTCTTTTGGGGTGTTTGCCTCAGTTCTAATAGTCGCCTTATTGGATGCAGTGTTTACAATCATTTTGGAAAGACCATAAAGATGTTCTAAAGTTTCCCAAGTTGATTTCCCGCTATCAGAAGGCTTAAAAGCTAAGTCGTTTTCAGTCAACATTTCTGTTGCCCAATAATATCGATAACCAGCTCCCTCAATCATACGAACAATGAGATTTCCTGCTTTATAGCTAGATGCTGCTTCTGGAATTGTTTTGAAGGGGATTTCATTGGTGTTGTTTTCTTGCGCCATAGCCAAAGTATTGATGAAAAGAAAAAGTAAAATTAGATTTTTCATTTATTTATTTTATTCCTCTAAAATAGTATTTTAGCATCAATAAAGCTTTTCAGATGTCAAAGAAATTAAACAGCCTTGCCGATTTAGCTAAGCTAAAATTTGATGATTTGGCACCAGACCCTCTGCCTCAAGAAAATGAAGAAATTTCATTTGTAAAGCAACAGCTCGAGGCTCACTTCAGCAATAAAGGTAGAGCTGGGAAAACAGTTACTATTATTAAGGGTTTTGAAGGGAATGAAAGTGATCTAAAAAAACTTGGAAAAACTCTAAAACAAGCTTTAGGAGTTGGTGGGACCTTTAAACAGGGAGAAATCATCATCCAAGGAAACTACAGAGAGCAACTCATGAAAATTCTTTTGGATATGGGGCACAAGGTTAAGCGTGTTGGAGGGTAAAATTCCTACCATTCGATTACAGTTTTTTGCTTAATTTTAAGGTATTCATTACACTTGCTAAAGTGTTTGTTTCCGAACCAATAACCTCGATTTGCACTTAATGGAGAGGGGTGTCCTGTACTTAATATAAAATGTTTAGACTCATCAATTAATTTGATTTTATTTTTTGCATATCCACCCCAAATCAAAAAAACAATGGATTCGCATTCGGTTGAGATTTGACTAATAACTTCATCGGTGAACTTTTCCCAACCTTGTTTTTGATGACTGCCTGCCTGCCCCTCCCTAACAGTAAGGACAGCATTGAGCAATAAAACTCCTTGTGTTGCCCATCGTTTTAAATTCCCATTTTTTGGGTAAGAGACCTTGAGATCAGCTTCTATTTCTTTAAAAATATTAATTAATGATGGAGGGTGTTTCACTCCTTCGGGTACAGAAAAACTAAGTCCATGTGCCTGCCCATCTCTGTGATAAGGATCTTGCCCCAATATAACAACTTTCAATTGTTCGAAAGTGCAACATTCAAATGCTGCAAAAATCTTATTCATCTCTGGATAGCATCGGTTTTGTTCGTATTCACGGTTTACAAAACCCATTAATTCTTTAAAGTAAGTCTGTTGTTGGGATTTTCCCGTTATTTTTTCCCAACATGGAGGTATTCGTTCCTGCATGAAATTATGTATTTTTGTAAAGCTAAAATATGAAAATACCAAAGAAAGCATTTAGTGACCTAGAATTTACTTCGGTACTCGAACAACTTTCCCAACTTGCAATTACTGATTTGGGGAAAGAATCGTGTACTAGCCTGCTCCCTATCGAAAACAAAGAAGATTTGATTCTTCAACTCCATTCAGTTTCAGAATTTGCATCTTCATTTGGAAATGAAAATCGTATTCCCAATCATGGATTTGATGACTTATCGACAGAAATTAATCTCTTAAAAATTGAAAATTCAGTTCTTGAAATTGAGGGTTTTAGGCGAATAGCAAGTGCTTCTGAAACCATCAATATTCTTCTAAAATTTTTTAAAAAATTTAGAGAATATTACCCAAATCTATATTCTCAAGGCTCAGAAATTGAAATTACTAAGGAACTCATTACCTCAATAAATAATGTCATTGATCGATTTGGAGAAGTTCGAAACGATGCTTCTCCTGAACTCTTTCAAATTCGAAAAAACATACAAAGTGTGCGTTCAAAAATTGGTCAAAGCTTTCAGAGGGCTTTGAGTCAGTACAGCACTGCTGATTTCTTGAATGATATTAAAGAATCTGTAGTTGAAAATCGTCGTGTTTTAGCTGTAAAAGCAATGCATAGGAGAAAAGTTAAAGGAGCGATTATGGGAAGTTCCAAAACGGGGAGTATCGTTTATATAGAACCCGAAACCACTCTACAACACACTCGAGAGCTTAATAATCTTCAATTTGAAGAAACAGACGAAATTAAACGTATTTTATTACAACTAACCCAATATTTACAACCTTACCGCACATTACTGATAGTCTATCAGAATTATTTGATAAATATTGACAGCTACTATGCACGGGCAAAATATGCGGAAAAAACGAAAAGTATTCTCCCAAAAATTAATTCCAACAGAGAGCTATCTTTGGTTAAAGCATATCACCCCCTACTCTACAGATCCAATAAATTAGAAGGTAAAACAACTTACCCTCAAGACATCACTTTAAAAAAGCAACAGAGAATAATTGTTATTTCAGGACCAAATGCTGGAGGAAAAAGTATCACTTTAAAGACGGTTGGTTTATTACAGCTTATGATACAGTCGGGAATACTGATTCCAGTTCATGAGCAAAGTACTGTTTGTTTTTTTGATCAAATCATAACCGATATTGGTGATAATCAATCCATTGAAAATCATTTAAGTACCTACTCTTATCGATTAAAAAACATGAAGTACTTCATACGAAAGTGCAATAAAAACACTCTCTTTTTGATTGATGAGTTTGGAACTGGGTCAGACCCTGAATTGGGAGGAGCTTTGGCCGAATCTTTTCTAGAAGAGTTTTATAACCGAGAAGCATACGGAATCATAACTACCCATTACTCTAACCTCAAAGTATTGGCGAATGAACTTCCGAATATGTCCAATGCAAATATGCAATTTGACAATAAAACTCTCGAACCTATTTTTAATTTAATATTAGGAGAAGCAGGAAGTTCTTTTACTTTTGAAGTTGCTCAAAAAAATGGTATACCCTTCAGTCTCATCAACCGAGCTAAGAAAAAAATTGAGCATGGAAAAGTACGTTTTGATGCGACTATTGCAAAACTCCAAAAAGAGCGTTCTGAGATGACCAAAACTGGAAAATCTTTGAGAATACAAGAAAGTAAAGCCATTGAGGAGAATCAAAGATTGGAACTTTTGAATAAAAAAATTAAGGATAAACTCATTGGTTATCAAGAACTTTTTGACCATAATCAACGCATGATTATTCTTGGGAATAAGGTTAATGATGTCGCTGATCGTTATTTTGAAAATGGGAAAAAGCGCCCTTTAATTACCGATTTACTTCGTTTAGTTGAATCCGAAAACTCTAAACGTAAAAAAAAATCCGCGGCTGTCAAGAAGAAAGAAAAAGCGGCCAAAGAAAAAGCGAATGAAGAAGCTACAAAAGCTATGATTGGAATTCGAAAAGAGAAAAAGAAAAAGAAAAAAGCAGACCCTGTGGCGGTTAAAATAAAAATAAATTTCAAAATAGGAGATCAAGTACGCTTATTTGATGGCAAAGCTGTAGGTACGATCGATTCAATTGAAAAAGATAAAGCCATCGTAAATTATGGAATGTTTACAACTCAGGTTAGACTAGAAGCACTTGATTTAGTTCAAGCAATTAAGAACAAAAAATAAATTTATTTTTATGAAAAACGTTATTATTCTTTTCGATGGTTCTTGCTTATTATGTAATGCATGGGTTCGACGTTTGTGTAGCTGGGATAGCAAAGATGTTTTGCGTTTTGCAACTCTAGAAAGCAACACTGCAAAAATTTTTTTTGAAGAACATAACTTAAATCCGAATTCAATGGAAACTGTAGTTTTTTGGAAGCCTAAGGAGATGTACGCTATCGAAGCTAAAGCTATATTCGAGATGTTCAAAACTCTTGGCGGCTTATGGGGTTTACTTACTGTTTTTAACTTTCTTCCTAACTTCATTACTCAAAAAACATATCGATTGATTGCAAGAAATCGATATAAATGGTTTGGAAAATCAAGCGATTGTCACCTTCCTAATCCAAAATACAAACATAAATTCTTAGATTAACTTTTCTCAAACTTAAATAATTTAACAAAGTCTTCAAAAAACTGGTTTTATTTATTTAAATTTATAAGGTATTTAAAATCAGACTTATAAATTACATTTAATTTTACAAAACCATGTTGCGTAATTTTAACGTTGTGAATTTAGAGGTTTTATTTTTAATGATATTTACTTAGTTTTCAAACCAAAACTGTACTCATGACAAAACACCTACACCCTCCTGCTTTGGTCAAACTCACCCTAATTTTGCTTTTAATTTGGAATATTATGGGTGTGTTGATTTTTTTGATAGATCAAATTGTTGATCCTTCAACTTTAGATGCTATCAATCAAGAATTTAAATCACGATTTCCTTTCTGGACAAAAATAGTTTACGGGTTAGCTGTCAGCCTAGGAACAATTGGAACTTTAGGCTTGTTAAAAAGGAAAATATGGGCGAAAAATATTTTAATAGGCTCTTTGCTATGCGTAATAGTTCAAATGTATCATAGTTTATTTATTGCAGGGGCAATCGAAACTTTTGGAGTTACAAAGATAATATTTCCAGGAATCATTATTTTTCTTGCTTTATTTTCTGTTTGGATAGCAGATCTTCACAGAATAAAGGGTTGGTTTATTTAAGCTTCCCTATTGATTTGCCAACGAGCATTGAAACTGCTGCATCACCAGTAACGTTGACTACTGTTCTGCACATATCCAATGGACGATCAATAGCAAAAATCAGCGCTAATCCAGCTTCAGGAATCCCTGCTTGAGCCAAAACAATTACTAGCATTACAATTCCAGCACTCGGAACAGCTGCGGTTCCGATTGATGCTAGAGTCGCTGTGAAAACAATTCCAAGCTGTGCACTCAGACTCAAATCGAGACCAAATGCTTGTGCAATAAAAACTGCTGCTACTCCTTGATATACTGAGGTTCCATCCATATTGATTGTTGCTCCAATTGGAAGAACAAAACTAGCTACTTCTTCATCTACCTTAAGATTGTCTTCAACACATTCCATAGTAACTGGAAGTGTTGCAGCACTTGAGCTGGTAGAAAATGCTAGCAATTGAGCGGGAGCAATACCTTTCATAAAAAAAGAAGTTGAGCGTTTGGTAAAAACATTTACGATAATGATGTAAACCAAAATCATAAATGCTAAGCCAAGAATCAAGGTTATAGCATACATCCCTAGGGCTTTAAACAATTCCAAACTAGGGGCTTCCACTACCAAAGCAGCTAAAAGTGCAAATACTCCATAAGGAGCTATTTTCATAATCATATCAATCATTTTGAGAATTACGTCATTGAAAGAATCAAAAAATTTCTTTACGGGTTTGGACTTTTTTTTGGGTAATAAAATCATCCCGATACCAAAGAACAAAGCGAAGAATATAATCTGTAGCATGTTTTTGTTGCTTGACGCTGCAGCAAAAATGTTTGAGGGAACTAATTCTATCAAGGGTTGTAATGGTCCTTCTTCTTTTCTTTTAGCCGCAACCTCTTGTTTGGCTTGAGTATCGGTAGCATATGCCTCAACAAGCTCTTTCCGTGTCTCTATACTTAAGGATTTACCGGGTTGTATGATGTTAACTAGTACCAAACCAATGGTAACAGCGGTCAAGGTTGTTAACAAATAAATTAATATGGTTCTTCCTCCCATTAAGGAAAGTTTTGAAATATCTTTTAAATCAGAAACTCCTTTGATTAAAGATGCAAGAATCAAAGGAATAGCTATTAATTTTAATAAATTAATGAAAATGGTTCCGAATGGCTTGATATAATCTGCCACAAATTGTGAACCACCATTAATATAAGACATTATTAATCCAAAAATAATACCGAGTAGCATTCCGATTAAAATTTTCCAATGCAGGGCAAGTTTTTTCATATTTATATTTTATTTGTTGAAGAAACTAATTTAAAATCTGCAATAACCAAAGCTGCCATAGCTTCTACAATAGGCACAGCTCTTGGCACTACACATGGGTCATGTCTTCCTTTACCTTCCATAACAACTTTTTTGCCTTTATTATCTATTGTTTGCTGAGCCTGCATAATAGTTGCTACGGGTTTAAAGGCGACATTAAAATAAATATCCATTCCATTAGATATTCCGCCTTGAATACCTCCTGAACGATTTGATTGAGTAGTCCCGTCTGTATTAAAAGGGTCGTTGTGTTGACTTCCCTTCATTTGAGACCCTGCAAAACCACTACCATACTCAAAGCCTTTAACGGCATTAATGGACAGCATAGCCTTTCCAAGCTCTGCATGAAGCTTATCAAATGCTGGTTCACCAAGTCCAACGGGAACATTTTGAATAACACAAGTAATTACTCCTCCAACAGTGTCTCCTTCTTTCCTAATTTGACGGATATATTCCTCCATTTTTTTTGCCGTAGTAGAATCTGCACAGCGCACTGGATTTTTCTCAATAGTCTTAAAATCAAGTTCTTGATAAGATTTTTCTATTTTGATAGGCCCAACAGCAGAAACAAATGCTGTAAACTTAATGTTAGATAAGTATTGTTTTGCAATAGCACCAGCTACAACTCTACTTGCCGTCTCTCGTGCAGAACTTCTTCCTCCCCCCCGATAATCACGGAAACCATATTTTTTATCGTAAACAAAATCAGCGTGAGAAGGACGATAACTGTCTTTAATATGGCCGTAATCTTTAGACTTTTGATTCGTGTTGTATATGGCAAAACCAATTGGAGTTCCAGTAGTCTTACCTTCAAAAATTCCTGAATAAAAAACAACTTCATCCGCTTCTTTGCGCTGAGTTACAATTGCAGACTGGCCTGGTTTACGCCTATTGAGTTCATGTTGTATGATATCCATATCCAACTCAATTCCCGCTGGACAACCATCGAGTACTCCTCCCAAAGCTGGACCATGAGATTCTCCAAAAGTGGTAACATTAAAAATTTTTCCAAAACTATTTCCTGCCATATTCAATCAAATAAGATTTACAAATATACTATATTAAATACCACTTGAAATCATAAGTAAACTCTATTTTTATTATTATTGTAGAAATGAATTAATCCCTTAATTCTTATATTTGCATATGAGAAAAATCTTATTCCTTACTTCATGTCTTGTATTTTTCCTTGTGAGTTCATGTACCACAATTGAATCCAATAATTTTGTATTAAAAGGTACTACTGATCATGCTGATGGAAAAAGTATTTATCGTATAAAAGCAGGGCCAAATGGACAACCTATAACTATTGATTCTACAAAAGTAGTTAACGGCAGCTTTGAACTAAAAGGACTTGTGGATCAAGTTGATATTAATTTTATTTTTTTAGAAGAAATCAATGGAAATATTCCCTTTGTCATTGAAGAAGGTTTGATTGAAACTCAAATTTTTAAAGACAGTATAAATGTCTCTGTAGTTGGTGGAACTCCATCGAATGACGACTTATCAACTTATCGAGCTTCTACTCAAAGTTTTGCCAATACAATGAAAACTTTAGTCAAAGAGATAAATCAAGCTAATTCATTAGGAGACAATATTTTATCGGATGACTTAACCTCTGAATACAGAACTGTAGAAAAAAATCTAAGAGTTTATGAAAAGGATTTTATGAATTCAAATCCAAAGTCCTACATTGCTGCTCTTATTTTGGAGCGACTGATAAGTACAAAAGCATTACCATCATCTGAAGCTAAACCTGTTTACAATAGCTTTGACCCAAAAATTAAAAACAGTGTTTCTGGTAAAAAAATAGCTTCTATCCTCAACAGGCCTAAAAATCCAACTGCAATAGGTGAAAAAGCTCCTGTTTTTGAAGGGCCATCACCAAATGGAGATTTAATTAATTTGGAAGCTGTCAAAGGAAAAGTAACCATAATCGATTTTTGGGCTTCGTGGTGCCGTCCTTGTCGCATAGAAAACCCTAATTTAGTTCGACTTTACAAGCGAATGCATGATAAGGGTCTTGAGATTGTTGGAGTTTCTTTAGATAAAAGTAAAGCAAGTTGGGAAAGAGCCATCAAAGACGATGGGCTTAATTGGAATCACGTTTCAAACCTTCAGTACTGGAAAGATCCCATTGCAATATTATATGGGGTGCGAAGTATCCCAGCTGCATTTGTTCTAAATAAAGATGGGGTTATTGTTGCAAAAAATCTTAGAGGAACACAACTCGATGCTAAAATCGAAGAGCTTTTAAAACAATAGATTACTATTGACTATATTTTATTTTAACTCAATTTTAAAGAATTTAATTACTTTTTTTGAACAGTATCATACCTGTTAAAAGTGTAACAACTATCAGAAGAACTAGGGTTGTAAATGATTTTTGAATAACCCAAGGTGATAGAATTAAAGTAGCAACTATTCCACCAATAGCCCCTCCGAAATGAGCAGTGTGACCTATGTTGTCTTGTTTTTTTTTCATGCCAATGAGGGTGTAAACCAAATACCCTACACCAAATACATATCCTGGTAATGGAACAGGAAAAAAAATAAAGCTTAATCTCATTTCTGGAACCATTAATATGGTTGCGTATAAAATTCCCATAATTGCTCCACTTGCACCTACTGCACTGTAATATAAATTTTCTCTGTGGAAATAAAAAGCATAAAGATTACCTGCAGTTAAGCACGAAAAGTATAAAATAATAAAGTTAAAAAATCCGAGGCCTGCTAACGCTTGAGGCCCAAAAAGATATAAAGTAAACATGTTGAATCCCAGATGCGACCAATCAACATGTAAAAATGCAGAGGTAAAAATCCTATACGATTGTCTACTTTTAATTGCAGCAATATTAAATTTAAATTTATTGAAGAATAAAGGATCATTAAAACCTTTTAAAGAAACTATTAGGTTTATTAAAATTATTCCTGAAATTATTGGTGAAAGTGATTGCATTTTGAATATAAAATTGGGCTTAAATATACTTATATTTACAAAAAAAATTGTGCAGTTAATTGTTTTCCTAATAAGCTACCCCATTTTAATTGGGATTTCCATCTTACCCCATTTCATGCTTTATGGTTTATCCGATTTTCTTTATCTAACTCTTTACAAAACATTTGGTTACAGAAGAAAAGTGGTTCGTAAAAATTTAAACTTATGTTTTCCTGACAAAAACGCAAAAGAAATCAAGAATATTGAACAAGCTTTTTACAAACATCTTTGTGACATTTTTGTTGAGATGATAAAGGCTCTTACGGTTTCAAAAAAGCAGGTTTTGAAACGTTTTAAATTCAAAAACACAGAATTAGTCAATAAGTACCTAAGAAATAATAAAGGGGTTGTTTTGGTTTGTGGACATTATTCAAGCTGGGAAGGAATGCTTTCAATAGGATATCATATTGAAGGAAAAGGGTACGCTGTTTATACTCCCCTAACCAATAAATACTATGAACGACTAATTGTAAAGTCTAGGGAGAAGCATCTTATTCACTTAGGTTCTCGATACAAAGTATTGAGTGATGTTCACCATAATCAAAAAAACAACATTACTTATGTATACGGTTTGGCTGCAGATCAATCTCCCCAACCAAAACCCAAAATCTATTGGAGAACATTCCTGGGTGTTGAAGTTCCCGTTTTTAATGGGGCAGAACAAATGGCGGTAAAATTTGATTTACCAGTAGTGTTTGCAGATATTAACAGAATAAAACGAGGGCATTATGAAATCAACATTGACATGATTTCAGAAAACCCAACAGAAACTAAAAAAAATGAAATTACTGATCTCTTTACAGAAAGATTAGAAGAGCAAATTCGAAAAGATCCTACTCAATACTTTTGGACCCATAATCGTTTTAAACATATGGGTAAAAAACCACTCTAAGAATTTAAAGACAGTAACTTATCTTTGAATCCATTCATCAATTCGTCAGCTAATTTCTGTGTTGGAGCTTCGGTATAAACTCGAATGATAGGTTCTGTATTTGATTTTCTCAAATGAACCCAGGAATCTTTAAAATCAATTTTAAGTCCATCCACAGTATTGGGCTTTTGGGCTTTGTATTGTTCTTTTATTTTTTCAAGTAAATCATCGACCTTCATTGCCTGCTCTAATTCCATTTTCCCTTTACTCATATAATATTCAGGATAGGTTTTTTTTAGTTCAGATACTGAAAGTTTACATTCACTGATCAAGGAAAGAAAAAAAGCAGTTCCAATTAATGAATCTCTACCATAATGTAAATATGGATCAATGATTCCTCCATTACCCTCACCTCCAATTACGGCATTACAAGTTTTCATTTGTTGAACTACATTAACCTCTCCAACAGCACTGGTAAAATATTTTCCTTTATGTTTTTCTGTAACATCTCTTAAAGCTCTGGTTGAAGACATATTTGAAACAGTATTTCCTTTTTTCTTAGAAAGTACATAATCTGCACAGGCAACTAAGGTATATTCTTCTCCAAACATTTCACCTTTTTCATCAATAAAAGCTAAACGATCTACATCTGGATCAACTACAATCCCAAAATCTGAGCTTGTTTCAATTACTTTTGTTGAAAGATCTCCTAGGTGTTCTTTCAAAGGCTCTGGATTATGTGGAAAATTTCCGTTTGGTGTACAATAAAGTTCAACAACTTCCACATCAAGAGCTCTAAGAAGTTCTGGAATCGCTATTCCTCCAATTGAATTAACGCCATCTACAACAACTTTAAGCTGTGCTGCCTTTATCTTCTGTACTTCTACAAAAGGATGCTCCAAAATAGCTTTTATGTGTATATCCAAACTGGTTTTATCTTGTTTAATGCTTCCCAAATCATCTACAGCTGCAAAATTAAATTTCTCTTCTTCGGCAATTGCAAGAATTTGCTCCCCAGCTTTAGCATTCAAAAACTCACCATTTGAATCCAATAGTTTAAGTGCATTCCACTGTTTAGGGTTGTGACTTGCGGTTAAAATAATCCCCCCTTGAGCCTTTAATTTTGGAACCATCATTTCTACTGTAGGTGTAGTTGCCATATTTAAATCAACAACATCAATCCCTAATCCAACTAAGGTATTTGACACCAGAGCTTGAACCATTTCACCAGAAATACGAGCGTCACGTCCTATTACAACCGTACATTTTTCAAATTTAGCTTGAGATTTAATGTATTCACCGTAGGCAGCTGAAAATCGAACAACATCAAGTGGAGTCAGATTACTTGAGGGTTTTCCTCCTATTGTTCCTCGAATTCCGGAAATAGATTTAATCAATGTCATGAAGTTATTTTTTTCAAAGATAATCTAGTTCTAAAAATTTTTTCTTGTTTTTGAATTAAATAAAGTGTGTTTGAAAAAAGAAAACTAGTTTTAGCAAATGAATTATTTAGCACATATCTATTTATCTGGTGTAAATCGTGAATTGAAGTTTGGTAATTTTATTGCTGATTCAGTAGCTGGAAAGCAATATAAAAACTACTCGGAAACAATTCAAAAGGGAATTTTATTGCACCGAGCGATTGATGATTTCACAGATAACCATAACATATTTAGAAAACACACCAAATTGTTGTTTAAAGACTATCGGCACTACAGCAGGGTAATTGTTGATTTGTATTATGATCATTTTTTAGCTTCCCTGTGGTCTCAGTATAATTCCCAAAAACTTGAAGACTTTACCAAAGAATTTTATGATCAAATTGAGGAAGAATTCGAACTACTTCCTGACAAAATGAAAAGAGCTTTTCCGTATATGAAATCCCAGAATTGGTTATTACAGTACCGAACAATCAGTGGTTTAGAACTTATTTTAGAGCAGATGGAGAAACGTACAAAATTTGATTCAAACCTAAAAAAATCAATCTCAAATCTAGTGGAAAATTACGATGTTTTCAAAAATGGATTCGTTGTATTTTTTCAGGACTTACAAATATTTGTATCTTCCAAAATTCAATCCATTTAACCTAATCATACTTATGAAAAACATCCAAAATTTAATAAAAACATCCTTCTTTGTTTTATCCTTTGTCTTTATTGGTTGTAAACCTTCAACCAAAATAAAAGGTGGAGTTGTATCTGCAATGCCGTATGCCTCAGAAGTAGGTGTTAAAATTCTAAAAGCTGGTGGAAATGCATATGATGCGATGGTAGCGACAAATTTTGCTCTTGCTGTTGTTTATCCCGTTGCAGGAAACATTACGGGAGGTGGTTTTTTTGTCTATCGAAATGCTGATGGTAGTTCTGGAACACTGGATTATAGAGAGCAAGCTCCAGAAAAAGCCTTCAAAGACTTATATTTAGATGAAGCAGGAAATGTTATTCCAAAAAAAAGCACAGTGGGAGGCTTGGCTGTTGGTGTTCCCGGAACGGTAGCAGGGACCTTAGAAATTCATAAAAAATTAGGAACCCTCCCCCTTAGTATGTTAATTCAACCCGCTATTGATTTAGCAGAAAATGGGTATGCAGTTACTGAAAAACAAGTAAGTAGCCTTAATGGATACAGAGAGTTGTTTATTGAAGTAAATGGCCCTGACACTTTTTATGCCAAGGATTTCAAAGCTGGAGATATTATTAAAAACCCAGCTCTCGCTAAAGTCCTAAGAGAGATTGCAACTAAAGGAATTGAAGGTTTTAACTCCGGATGGGTGGCTGAAGCCATTGTTTCTGGTGTTCAAAGGTCTGGTGGTATTTTAACTCAAGAAGACTTGGTCAATTACAAACCAAAATGGAGAGATCCTCTAACTTTTTTCTACAAAGATTTAAAAGTAATTTCTATAGGACTTCCATCAAGTGGAGGAATTTGCTTAAATCAAATGATGAAAATGATTGAGCCTTATAATATCCAAGAAATGGGACATAACACACAAAAAAGCATTCAGCTTATGGTTGAAGCTGAAAAAAGATCATACGCTGATAGAAGTGAGTTTTTGGGTGATCCTGATTTTGTACAAGTTCCGTTAAATATTTTATTGGATTCTGCCTATATAAACAAAAAAATGAGCAGTTTTGACTGGACAAAGGCTACACCTTCATCTGAAATAAAACCAGGTGATTCGTATTATTTTGAAAGTGATGAAACCACTCATTTTTCTATTCTTGATGATCAAGGAAATGCTGTTTCAGTTACAACCACGCTCAATGGTGCATATGGTTCAAAAGTATTTATTGATAAAATCGGGGTGTTTATGAACAATGAAATGGACGATTTTAGCAGTAAACCCGGGGCTCCAAATATGTTTGGATTAATTGGAAATCTAGCCAATGCAATTGAACCAAAAAAACGTATGTTAAGTTCAATGACTCCAACGATTGTTGAGAAAAAAGGAGAATTGTATCTGATTTTGGGTAGTCCAGGAGGCTCTACCATAATTACCTCTGTATTTCAAACGATACTGAATGTTTATGAACATAACTTCCCTATTCAGAAATCTGTTAATGCCTCTCGATTCCATCACCAATGGTTGCCCGACAGCATAACTTTTGAACCCAATAAATTTGATCCAAAGCTTCTCCAAAACTTAAAAAATATAGGCTATAATTCTGAAGAAAAAAAATCTAAAATTATTGGAAAAGTTGACGCCATTCTTGTTAGTGATGGAATAATAACTTTAGGAGCAGATTATCGTGGAGACGATACAGCAGTAGCTTACTAGGTTTTGTTTATTTCAATTGTATATATTTTATTTTTTAGTCAGCAGGAAATTTAGTCCAGCCTAAAGTTGTATTTTTACATCTTATTTTTGATATGAAAAAAAATTCAAATGTCATCGAGGTTCAAGGAGCACGTGTTCATAACCTAAAAAATATTGATGTTCGGATTCCCAGAGACCAACTGGTTGTAATTACTGGACTTTCTGGAAGTGGAAAATCATCCCTTGCATTTGACACCATTTACGCCGAGGGGCAACGTCGGTACATGGAAACTTTTTCTGCATATGTTCGTCAGTTTTTAGGGAATTTAGAACGTCCAGAAGTTGATAAAATAGATGGATTATCCCCTGTAATTGCTATTGAGCAAAAAACAACATCAAAAAGCCCACGCTCGACTGTAGGAACGATTACAGAAGTTTATGATTTTCTAAGACTAATGTTTGCCCGTATTGGAACCGCTTACAGTCATCAAACACATGAAAAGATGGTCAGTTATACTGATGATCAAATCCTAGAGCTCATACAAAAAGATTATGCTGATCAAAGTGTTATTATTTTAGCTCCAATAATAAAATCTAGAAAAGGGCATTATCGAGACCTTTTTAAAAATCTAGCTCGTCAAGGGTTTTTAAAGGTAAGAGTTGATGGAGTTATTTTAGAACTCACTAGTGGTATGAAATTAGATCGGTATAAAACTCATGACATTGAGTTGGTTATTGATCGCCTTCGAATTAGTAATAGTGTTTCAGGTATTAAGAGGCTTCATGAATCTTTAATTACGGCAATGTACCAAGGAGGTGACACCTTGCTTATATTTGATGAAGTTAGCCGTAAAATTAGATATTTTAGTAGAAATTTGATGTGTCCGAGTTCGGGAATAGCGTATCCAAAGCCTGAACCCAACACTTTCTCATTCAATTCTCCAAAGGGAATGTGTCCGGATTGCAAAGGACTTGGGACTCAACAAATCATCAATCGAAATAAAATTATCCCCGATGATTCTATTTCTATTAAAGCAGGTGGAATCATACCTCTAGGAACTCAAAAAAAGTCATGGAGTTTCAAGCAGATGGAGGTTATTGCCCAGCGTTACAATTTTAATTTATCTGATTCCATAAATAAAATCCCTGCTGCTGCATTGGAGGTTATTCTAAAAGGTGGTGCAGAATCTTTTTCTGTTGAGTCAAAAACTCTTGGAATTACACGTAATTATAAAATCGATTATGAAGGAATTGAAAACTTCATAAAAAACCAATATGAAGAGGCAACTTCAACCAATATAAAACGATGGGCAAATGATTTTATGGATCAAAACGAATGTTTATCTTGTAATAGCTCTCGCTTAAGAAAAGAAGCTCGTTTTTTTAAAATCAATGGCCTTAACATTGCTGAATTAGCAGAGTTGGATTTGGATGAACTTTATTCTTGGTTCGAAAATCTCCCAAAATTTTTGTCTGAAAATGAAATGATTATTGGAGAGGAAATTATTAAAGAAATAAAATCACGGCTTCAATTTTTACTGAATGTGGGTTTAAATTATTTGACTCTCAATCGTTCTTCAAAATCATTATCGGGTGGTGAGGCACAAAGAATACGTTTAGCTACTCAAATAGGATCCCAGCTGGTTGGTGTGCTGTATATTTTAGACGAACCAAGTATTGGTCTTCACCAACGTGATAATGAGCGTTTAATCGATTCTCTCTTCTCACTCAGAGATATTGGAAACTCTGTCTTGGTTGTAGAACATGACAAAGACATGATTGTAAAAGCTGATCATGTTATTGATATCGGTCCATTTGCAGGAAAAAATGGAGGAGAAATTATTTCTGAAGGTAAACCAAAAGATATTTTAAATCGAAACTCTCTAACTTCTCAATACTTAACTGGAATTAAAAAAATTGAAGTTCCCGAAAAAAGAAGGCTTGGTAATGGCAAATCTCTCGTGTTGTCAAATTGTACGGGTAATAACTTGAAAAATGTTACCCTAACCCTCCCCTTGGGAATGATGGTTGGTATTACAGGTGTTTCTGGAAGTGGTAAATCTTCTTTAATTAATGGGACTTTATATCCAATCTTAAACGCATATTTTTTTAATGGAGTAAAAAAACCATTAGCTTATAAAAGTATTTCCGGATTAGAAAATTTAGACAAAGTTGTTGATGTAAATCAAAGCCCAATTGGTCGAACTCCCAGAAGTAATCCAGCAACTTACACCGGAGTATTTAGTGAAATAAGATCTTTATTCACACTAACTCCAGAGGCTCAAATCAGAGGTTACAAGCCTGGTCGTTTTAGTTTTAATGTCAGCGGAGGGAGATGTGAAACTTGTAAAGGTGGTGGGATGAAAGTAATTGAAATGAACTTTCTACCCGATGTATTGGTTGAATGTGAATCCTGTCAAGGAAAAAGATTCAACAGGGAAACTCTTGAAATAAGATACAAAGGAAAATCAATATCGAATGTATTGAAAATGACCATTGATCGAGCTTGTATGTTTTTTGAGTCCATACCAAAAATTTACAAAAAACTAAAAACATTACAGGACGTTGGTTTAGGATATGTTACTCTTGGACAATCATCAACTACACTTTCTGGAGGAGAGGCTCAAAGAATCAAACTAGCCACTGAGTTATCAAAAAGAGACACAGGAAATACACTATTCATACTAGATGAACCTACCACAGGTTTACATTTTGAAGACATAAGAGTACTTTTAGAAGTATTAAATCACTTAGTTAATAAAGGAAATACTGTTGTAATTATAGAGCATAATTTGGATGTAATAAAGCAAGTTGACCACATCATTGATATTGGTTATGAAGGCGGTAAAAACGGAGGTCAAATCATAGCTGAAGGAAGCCCAGAGGAACTCATCAAGGTAGCCAAAAGCCATACAGCGCATTATTTGGCAAAAGAATTGTAACTTAATGTAATGAAAAAAGTAAAGAATAAAAGCTGGAATACTACCAAAACAAACGATTCTTGGTCTCTTTTCAAGATCATGGGCGAATTTGTTCATGGCTATGAAAAAATGGATAGTATTGGACCTTGTATTTCAATTTTTGGTTCGGCTAGAACTCAACCTGATCATCCTTTTTATAAATTAGCTACAAGTGTAGCTAATTCAATAGCAATGGCAGGATACGGAATTATTACAGGGGGTGGTCCAGGAATCATGGAGGCTGCCAATAAAGGATCTCAAGAAGTAAATGGAATTTCGGTAGGTCTAAATATTGCGCTCCCCTTCGAACAAACGTCAAACCCATATATAGACAAGGATAAAAACTTATCCTTTGAGTATTTTTTTATTCGCAAAGTAATGTTCGTTAAATACGCCCAAGCTTTTGTTGTATTGCCTGGTGGACTAGGAACATTAGATGAATTATTTGAATCGCTTACACTTATTCAAACAAAAAAAATAAAACGAGTACCTATTATTCTTGTTGGAACAAAGTTTTGGGAAGGACTTGTAGAATGGATAAAATCTGTTCTTATAAAAAATCAAATGATAAGTAAACAAGATCTTGATTTATTTTCAGTTGTTGACACCCAAGAAGAAGTACTTAATTGTTTAGAAAAATTTCATACTAAAGGTATATATAACCCAAATTTTTAAAACCATTGAATTTTTATTGGAAGATTACGTTATTATTGATCCTTAACCTCCCTACATTAGTTTTGAGTCAAGGGTTGAATGTTAAAAATCAATTTTCAGTAAATCTGAAAACTGATGAAAAAACATTAGTAGTTTCTCAAAAAATTAAACTAACAAACAACACTTCTGAGGGTTTAATTGATTTTTTTTTTAACGACTGGTCACATGCATACAGTTCCTCAAAATCGCCTTTAGCACAAAGGCTTGCAGAGGAATATGATCGAAGGTTTTACTTAGGAATTAAATCCAAAAGAGGAAAAACATTCGGACTGAAAATTTCAATTAACCGAAAAGAGATTGAATGGAAAAGGATTGATAATCAAATTGATATCATAAAAATTAGTTTAGACAAAATACTCGAAATCGGGGAAACCATTGAAATCTTTCTTCAATACAGTTTAGAACTTCCAGATGCTCGTTACACTGGATATGGTAAAATTTCAGAAAATGAATATTTTTTAAAAAACTGTTTTATTCAATTGGCTCCTTACATAAATGGAGAATGGATAAAAAACAGCAATTTAGATCTCGAAGAAACCAGTAATTTAATTTCTGATTATTCAATGGAATGGAATATTCCAATAAATTTATTTTTAAATTCTAATTTGACTCAGCGTAGAGAAATAAAAAATGGAAATCGAAAAATATTATCCCTATCAGCTGAAGACACCAGAGCGATTCAATTTCATATCCATGAACAAAAGCATCAATCATTCATTATTAATGAACTTATCATTGAAACTGACTTAAAAGAGGCTGTTGACAGCCTATTTAATCCTATTCCAAGTCTGATTCAAATTAAATCTTTTGTCGATGAATATCTAGGTAAATATCCTCGTAGAAAAATGCAAATTTCAAAGTATAATTATAAAAAGAGACCTTATTACAGTCTTTCCTTATTTCCCTTAGTTTTTTCTGTCTTTTCAAACCAATTTAAATTTGAAATAAAAGCCTTAAGTGTTTACTTAGATCACCATTTAAATGAACAGTTTTTAATGAATCCAAGAGAGGTTCATTGGCTTACAGGTGGGCTTCATGCCATGATGTTAATGGAATACGTAGATCGTTATTATCCCAATCAAAAATTATTGGGTAAAATTCCAGAAAAACGTCTTATAAAGCCTTTTGTAAATAAATATAGCTTAGGTAATGTAGCTTTTAATCACGGTTATTTGTATTCTTCTGAATACATAATTAGAAATAACATTCAACAAGCTGCCCTTACTCCTAAAGATAAATTAATTAAATTTAATGAGCGAGTTGCCACTCCAAGTCAAGTAGCTCATGGAATTCGATATGCCTATTGGTTTCATGGTAAAGAAAAAATTATTCGTGCAATTAAAAATCAAATTGGAATTATTCAATCTCAAGATCAATTGATTCATTCATTAGAAAAAGAATTAGAAATCCCATGGTTTTTTGGAGATTATTTAAAAAGTAGAGGTTTTATTGATCTTAAAATCAGTGATTTAAAAGTCAAACCAGATACCCTGACTTTCAAGGTAACCCAAAAACAAAAAGGATTAATTCCATTTACGATCGCACAAATAAAAGAAGATTCGATTATTCAATCTATCGATATTAAAGACCACAAAAAAACACATCACTTTAAGTTGAAAAACTTACAGTCGGATTATGTAGTGATTAATCCTAAAGTTAAAATACCGGAATTTAATCAACTCAACAATTATAAAAGAGTAAGTAAAACATCCATAAAACCTTTGAAGTTTACTTTTGTCAAAGATTTTGAAGATCCAAAAAGAAATCAAATTTTCTTCAACCCAATAACCGATTTTAATGCATATGAAGGTCTAACTTTAGGAACTAGACTTTCCAACAAATCATTTGAGCGTAAACCAATTATTTATGAAATAACTCCTATGTATAGCTTAAAGCTCAATGAAATTGTTGGTTCGATTAAATTTAATTATTTGATTTACAAGGAAAAATCATCTTTTTATCTGACTAGTATTGGGTTTTATGGAAGTAATTACCATTATGATGAAAATTTGAGATATCAAACTTTTATTCCTTCAATAACTTTTGCAAAACGCCCAAGTGATTTTAGATCAAATAAAAGAGAATTTTTCTCAATAAACCTAGTTCAAGTGAATCGAGAATACGGAACAAATATCAACATAACTCCAAATTACAGTATTGGAAATCTCCGTTATTTGTATTCGAACAAAGAAGGAATTAGAGTATTTAGTACAGGAGGTAGATTAGAATTTTCTGATTTATTGGGTAAACTCAGTTTAAACCTGGATTTTCGACATCTTTTTCATAACGGTAAAACATTTTCATTTCGTTTTTATGGAGGGAAGTTTCTGTGGAACAACACGCAAAACACTACTTATTTTGATTTTAGTTTGAATCGTTCATCTGATTATCTTTTTAATTATAATTATTTAGGACGTTCAGACGATACTGGGATTTATAGTCAACAGTTTATTATGTCAGAAGGTGGGTTTAAATCTAAGTTTGCAAACCCTAATGCAAATGACTACATCCTAGCTACAAACCTGGGGTATAGTCTATGGAAATGGATTGAAGTCTATACTGATTTTGGTATTACAAAAAATAAAAACATGAAAGAAAATTATTTTTATGATACCGGTTTAAGATTAAATTTAGTTCCTGATTATTTAGAATTTTACTTTCCAATTCAAAATTCAGAAAATTATGTACTCAATGATCAAAATTATTTTTCTAATGTACGATTTGTATTGACAATCGACATCAATAACCTTAAACAACTCTTTACGCGGAAATGGTTTTAGGATATTGTGTTTTAGAGAATTAATAGAGGAATTATTGCATTGAGTTACTCTGCTTAAAATTTTGTAAATTTGCAAAGCTAAATTCAAAGAATGTCTCAAAAAAACCTTGTTGAAGAAACCCCTCTTTCTTTTAAAGATTTCAAAGCTGAAATCCTTTCAGATTACAGGTTACTGTGCATCAGTAGATCCTGCTCTGTACTTGGAAGAAGAGAGGTTATGACAGGAAAGGCTAAATTTGGAATTTTTGGTGATGGAAAAGAACTTCCTCAACTGATATTAAGTAAATTTTTTAAAAAAGGAGATTTTCGATCGGGCTATTATCGAGATCAGACCATTCTTATGGAACAAGGGTTTTTGAGTCCTCAAGAAATCTTTGCTGCTTTGTACGCACATCCCGATATAGATATAGAACCCATGTCTGGTGGTCGTCAAATGGGAGGACATTTTGTGACTGAAAGTCATAATTCAAATGGGTCTTGGAAAACATTAATGGACCAAAAAAACCACAGCTCAGACATCTCCCCTACTGCAGGTCAAATACCTAGGCTTGTTGGGCTAGCCCAAGCTTCAAAAGTATACAGAGCATTAAACATAGAAGGAAGCGAACGCTTTTCTAATAAAGGAAATGAAATTGCATGGGGTACTATTGGAAATGCAAGTACTAGTGAAGGTCTTTTCCTTGAAGCAATTAACGCAGCAGGAGTATTACAAATCCCAATGGTAATAAGCGTTTGGGATGATGATTATGGTATATCAGTTCATAATGATCAACAAACTACCAAAGGAAGTATTTCAAAGGCACTAGAAGGGTTGCAAAGAAACGAGCAAGAAAAAGGTTTTGAAATTATAACTGTAAAAGGCTGGGATTATACTGCATTAGTAGAAACTTATCAATATGCCGAAAAATTAGCGAGAAACGAACATGTTCCTGTATTAATTCATGTTCAAGAACTAACACAACCTCTTGGTCATTCAAGTTCAGGATCTCATCAGCGATACAAATCTGAAGACCGTCTGAATTGGGAAAAAGAATTTGATTGTAATCTAAAAACACGAAACTGGATTTTGAGTAATGGTTTTGCTGATGAAGATGAACTCCAAAATATTGAAGAAAAATGTAAAAAAGAAGTCCGCCAAGCTAAAATTGATGCATGGAATACTTATCAAAACCCAATAAAAAAAGAAAAAAAAGAACTTCAAAGACTCATAAAAAAAGCAATTTTAGCCACAAACAATGATTCTAATTTTCAAATAATTTCTACCCAAATTAATCAGATTGAAGAACCTACTTATAAAAACTTACTGCATAATTCTCGCAAGGCATTAAGAATTTTAACTCAATTCAATCATCCTGTCAAGGATGAAATCAGAAACTGGAAAGAGGAACTAACCAAAAGACTCAATCCAAAATTTAGTTCTCATCTTTACAGCGAATCCCAATACCGGTTAGATAAAATTGTTCCTATTCCAGTCGAATACTCTGATGATGCAGAATTAGTGGATGGTAGAATAATTATAAGAGATAATTTTGATTCATTACTTGAAAGTAACGACAAACTTCTAATTTTTGGAGAAGATGTAGGAGTTATTGGAGATGTTAATCAAGGTCTAGAAGGCATGCAGTCCAAATATGGGGAAATTCGAGTTGCTGATACTGGAATAAGAGAGACAACTATTATGGGTCAAGGAATTGGAATGGCACTCAGAGGTTTACGTCCAATTGCAGAAATTCAATATTTAGATTACATACTCTATTGCCTTCAAACTTTAAGTGATGATTTAGCCTCATATCATTACAGAACAGTTGGTAAACAATCTGTTCCCTTAATCATTCGTACCCGTGGGCATCGTCTAGAAGGTATTTGGCACAGTGGATCGCCAATGGGAGGTATTGTAAGTTTATTGAGAGGTATCAACGTTGCCGTTCCTAGAAACATGACTCAAGCGGCAGGGATTTACAACACCTTACTCGAAGGTGATGAACCTGCAATCGTAATAGAATCTTTAAACGGATATAGATTAAAAGAAAAAAAACCATCTAATCTTGGGAAATTTAGAGTTCCTCTTGGAAAAGTAGAAGTTTTAAAAGAAGGCGCAGATATTACTTTAGTGTCTTATGGTTCTACTTTGCGGATGGTTGAGTCAATAGCTAAAGAACTTATTCAATATAATATTGATGCAGAGGTAATTGATGTTCAAACTTTATTGCCTTTTGATTTGAATCAAGATATTTTAAAAAGCATAAAAAAAACAAATCGATTATTAATTATTGATGAAGATGTTCCAGGGGGTGCTAGTGCATACATTTTACAGCAATTAATTGATATTCAAGATATATATCCCTTTTTAGATAGTAGTCCGCAAACATTGACTGCAAAAGCTCATCGCCCAGCATATGGAAGTGATGGAGATTATTTTTCTAAGCCCTCAGGAGATGATATTTTTGAAAAAGTATATGGAATTATGCATGAATCAAACCCAGTAGTATTTCCAAAAATCTAGCTAGAAATAATTTTAATAATTAATTCTTTTAAAAGTTCTTCGGTTGAAATATTTTGTGCCCCTACCCCTTTACTTTTCATATCTGCCTCTTTAATGTGACCAATTACTTGAGCAATCTGCTTCATTGAATAAAAGCGAGCAGCTGCCTGATAATCTTTCACAAAATAAGGAGAAACTCCGAGAACGGTTGGTGCCTTTGAAGGTGAAGGCAATCCTTGAAACAATAAAAGCTTCTGGAAAAAGTTAAACAAAATTGTTATGGTAAGTGTTATGGGATGTTTCTTAACATTGGAAGCCATATAACGAATAATCCTAAAAGAATGCTCAAGATCTCTTTTACCTAGTGCTTTTTGAAGTTCAAATCCGTTAAAATCTTTACTATATCCAATATACTTTTCTATAATTGAAGGAGTAATTTCTTGACCTTGGGTAACCTGATTGCTTAGTTTTTGTAATTCCTTGTCAATTTTACCTAAATCTGTTCCCAAAAATGAAACAAGCAGTGGAATAGCATGTGGATGAAAATTAAAACTATATTTCAAACCGCGATCCTTAATCCAAGTCGCTACTTGATCTTCGTATAAAGGTTTTGTTTCTAAAATTATTCCAGACTTCGCGATTGATTTATACGATTTTTTACGCTTATCTAATTTTTTGTGTTTATAACAAAAAACCAATACCGTTTGAGCCTGGGGATTCTCTAGATAAGGAAGCAATGAGTCCATTGACCGGTCCAAGTATTGAGCTTCTCGAACAACAACCAATTGATGAGACCCCATCATCGGAAAACGCTTGGCAGTTTCAATAATTTGCTCTGGGAGGGTTTCCTTTCCATATAAGATTGTTGAATCAAAATCACGCGCATGTTCATCTACCACGAAATTCAAAAGCAAATTCGTAACTTGATCAATAAAAAAAGGTTCAGTTCCCATCAAAAGATAGATTGGAGCAAAACTCCCTTTTTTTATAGAACTCAATATTTGATTTATGTCTTTCAAAGCTAAAAATTGTTCACTTTTGCAGTATGGAACAACTTAATTTTCCCAACTACTCATTTATCCTCAAAAGTAGGCAAAATAAGGTGTATATTTTCGATTTAATCCGCAAAAAGAATCTACTATTATCTCCTGAGGAATGGGTTAGACAACATTGTGTACATTTTTTAATTAATGAATTGGGGTATCCCAAAAGTCTTATCAATTTAGAAAAACAACTTTTAATCAACGGTCGGGCAAAAAGATATGATCTTGTTGTGTATAGTAATGATGGGAATGTTGAAATTTTGGTTGAATGTAAAGCTCCATCAATTAAAATCTCCCAAGATACTTTCGATCAAATTGCTCGATACAATTTGACTTTAAATAGTCGCTTTTTGATGCTAACAAACGGAAAAGAACACTACTTTTGTGAAATGGATTTTAAAAATAAAGCCTATCGGTTTATCCGAAAACTTCCAAAGTATCAAATATGAGTGTTGCCGTAGTTATTATAAATTGGAATGGAAAAAATCTTCTTCAACAATTCATCCCTGATCTTATTCGATACAGTAAAGAAGCAAGAATATACCTTATTGATAATGGTTCAGACGATGATTCAGTTCCTTTTATCAAAAAGAAATTCTCTGAAATAAACGTTATACTAAACCAAAATAATCTTGGGTATGCTGAGGGTTACAATACCGGTTTACATGAAATTAATGAAGATATTTTATGTTTAATCAATAACGATATTAGAGTTTCCAAAAACTGGCTACTCCCAATAATTAATTTTTTCAAGCAAAATCCAAACACAGCAATTGCTCAGCCCCATATACTTGATGAGAAAGATCCTCAAAGATTTGAGTATGCAGGAGCTGCTGGGGGCTATGTTGACCGTTTGGGTTATCCATTTTGTAGAGGTCGAATATTTAATCATTTAGAAAAGGATCACGGGCAATATGACAAAAACAAATCAATTCTTTGGGCTTCTGGTGCTTGCTTCTTCATACGAAATGAAGTATTTAAATCTGTTGGAGGTTTTGATAAAGATTTTTTTATGCATCAAGAAGAAATTGATCTTTGTTGGAGAATTTACAATCAAGGAAAAGAGATTTATAGTATAGGGGAATCAAAAGTTTATCATCTTGGAGGCGGAAGTCTTCCGGATTCTCCTAAAAAAGTTTTTTACAATTTTAGGAATTCCATGTATACGATTTTAAAAAATGTTCCCTTATTCCCTTTGTTATTTATTTTCATTGCCCGTTTAATCCTAGATGGTATTGCTGGAATACGTTTTCTCTTAAAAGGTGAGACGAAAAATTGCTTAAGTATTGTTAAGGCTCATTTTTTTGTATATTTTAATTTGATTAAAATGTTGCAAAAAAGAAGTGAATTAATTGTTAATAGACCCTATTTTTCCCTTAATTGCATCATATTTCAATTTTTTATCTTAAAAAAGTGTAAATATTCTGAATTAAAATTCCCTAAGTCCTAAATTACATTAACTTTATTCTCCAAAATTTAAACTAAAATAAATATTAATGAAAAAATTATTTCTTTACACCCCTCTAATCACAGTTCTTCTATCATCTTGCGTGTCTCAAAAAAAATTCACGGAGCTTCAAGCTATACAAGACACTACGGTTGACCAATTGAATTCCGCTACTGTGAAACTTAATACATGTGATGAAGAAAAGGCTGCCGCACTAGCATCTGTTGCCTCTCTTCAAGAACAGATTCGTTTCTTGAAAGAAAATAACTCTGATTTGATTGATAACTTAGGAAACCTTACTACCCTTTCTCAAAAAGGAGCTGAAAATCTTGAAAAATCATTAGAGAGTTTGAAAGAAAAAGACACTCGTATTTCTAGCCTTAGAGACGCTGTTACCAAAAAAGATTCTGTTACCCTTGCCCTGGTTACAAGTCTTAAAGGTGTTCTTGGAAACCTAGGAGATGAAGACATCGAGGTAAATGTTGAAAAGGGAGTAGTATTCATTTCAATTTCTGATAAATTACTATTCAGAAGTGGAAGTTCAACAGTAACTAAGAGAGCAAAGGAAGTACTCGGAAAAGTTGCGAAAGTAGTATTGGACAAACCAGAACTTGAGTTTATGGTTGAAGGTCATACCGATAATGTACCAATCAGCAACGACTGTGTTATTGACAACTGGGACTTGAGTGTAAAAAGAGCTACTTCAGTTGTTCGTGTACTTCAAAATGACTTTAACGTACCGCCTCAGCGTATGACTGCAGCTGGAAGAAGTTCGTATGCACCTCTATTGGAAAATGACTCTCCATCTAATCGTTCTAAAAACAGAAGAACTCGAATTGTGGTTCTTCCAAAATTAGATCAATTCTATGATTTAATTAATAAAGGAATGGAAGCAGCCCAATAAACTGCATTTCTTATAATATTTAAAAACGCCCTTATTTAGGGCGTTTTTTTTATAAAAAATCTACAGAACCCTTGCCATATCTAATAACTTGAGGTTTTTCTTCTGTTAAATCAATTACAGTGGAGGGAATATTTCCTCCAATTCCTGTATCAATCATAAAATCAATCATCGAAGACCATTCTTCAAAAATCAAAGCAGGATCCGTGGTATAGTCTATTATCGAATCTCGGTCATGAAGAGATGTTGTTATCAATGGTACCGGTAAAAGTGGGAGAAGTATTTTTAAAATAGGATCATCTGAAATTCGAATTCCAATTGATTTTCGTTTATCAAAAGGTTTTGGAAGTTTTCTTGAACCTTTCATAATATAGGTGTAAGGACCCGGTAAAGTGTATTTTAATAAGCGGAAAGTTGAGGAATCAAAATGTTGAACATATGATGATAATTCACTTAAGTCGCTAAATAAAAAACTAAAAGGTGCTTGCGCTACTTTGATTCCTTTTATCTTACTCAAACGATCAAGTGCCTTGGTGTGACTACTTAAACATCCCATTGCATATACTGTATCGGTAGGATAAATTACGATAGCTCCATGAATTAATGCTTGAGCAACTTCATTGATGATTTTGGTATTTGGACTGGAGGAATAAAGAGCATGCAAAATAGCCATCACTCAATAATTTTAAGTTTTGCAAAACGGAGTAATAATTTTTTTTCACCGCTTCCTTTAAAATTTATAGTAGCTTTTTTATCATTTCCTACACCATCAACCTCAGTCACAACTCCTTTGCCGAAACGTTGATGTTCAACTTGAGTGCCAATCGGTAAAGCAATTAAACTTTCAGGACTTGAGGAAGTTACTTTATTTTCAGATTGAATTTTCCTTAGTTTTTTCAATTGGGTTGGAGTTGGACTTTTGTTGGTTTTCCCGTCCCATGAGTTTGGCTTTTTAAATTGTTTTTTTGGTTGATCAACATTTCCAAAAATTGATTTATTAATCAAAGGTTTAAATTCGTAATCAGATTTAGGAATTTGATGATCCAAATACTGTTCATCAATTTCTTCAATAAATCGGCTGGGTTCTGAACTATTAAGCTTACCCCATCGATATCGAGATTGAGTATACGACAAAAACGCCCTTTCTTCGGCCCTAGTAATTGCTACATAAAATAAGCGTCGCTCCTCCTCCAACCCACTTCGAGAATCGAGATTCATGGGTGATGGAAACAAATCTTCTTCCATCCCTACGATGTATACGTAAGGAAATTCTAAACCTTTAGCTAAATGAATAGTCATTAAAGATACCCGATTTGTATCTTCACTTTTATTTTCATTATCAAAATCTGTTGCGAGAGCTACATCTTCTAAAAATTCAGTAAGAGCCCCAGTCGTATCTGCAATTTCTTTTTGTCCTTCAGTAAAATCTTTTATTCCATTTAATAACTCCTCTATATTTTCAATCTTACTAACACCTTCGGGAGTTCCATCCTTTTTTAAAGCAGAAACAATTTGTGTCTTCTTAGTTACTTCATCTGCAATTTCAAAAGCATTGGCAGTTTCGTTAAAAATTTGAAAACTTTTGATTAAAATCACAAACTGTTCTAATTTACTTGCAGTTCCTGAATTAATGCCAATATCCAAACTTGCCGCTCTCTCTGCAGTCTGGAACAAGCTTAGCCCATTTTGTTTTGCACCAACTACCAGTTTATCAATAGTTGTTTGCCCGATTCCTCTGGCTGGATAGTTAATGATACGTTTTAAGCTTTCTTCATCCTTGGAGTTGACAATGACTCTTAAATAGGCTAAAACATCTTTTATTTCTTTTCTCTGATAAAAAGATAATCCTCCAAAAATTTTATAAGGAATATTTCGTTTTCTCAAAGCATCTTCCATAGCTCGAGACTGAGCATTTGTACGATAAAGAATTGCAAAATCACTGTATATTCTTTGATCTGTGAGATTAAAATCAAAAATACTACCCGCTACATGGCGTCCTTCATCAGAATCTGTAGTACAACGTTGGACTTTAATTTTACTGCCAACTCCATTGGCAGTCCAAACCTTTTTATCCAATTTTGTCTCATTGTGATTGATAATGGAGTTGGCAGCGTTGACGATGTTCTGAGTAGAACGGTAATTTTGTTCCAAACGATACATCGCTACATTGTCATAATCTTTTTGAAAGTTCAAAATATTATTGATGTTGGCTCCACGAAAAGCATAAATACTCTGTGCATCATCTCCTACTACACAAATATTTTGAAATTTATCAGAAAGGGCACGAACAATAAGATATTGCGAATGATTTGTATCTTGATACTCATCCACTAAAATATATCGAAAACGGTCCTGATACTTTGCTAAAACATCTGGAAATCTATTTAGTAATTCATTAGTACGAAGGAGTAAATCATCAAAATCCATGGCTCCAGCTTTAAAACATCGATCCACATACTCTTTATAAATCTCCCCCATTTTAGGCCTTCTTGACATTGAGTCAGATTCTTGTAAATCTGGATCATTGTAATATGCTCGAACCGTAATCAAGCTGTTTTTAAAGGCAGAAATTCTACTCCGCACTTGTTTTATTTTATAAACATCTTTTTCGAGTCCCATTTCCTTGATGATAGAAGATATAAGTCGATCAGAATCTTGAGTATCATAAATTGTAAAATTACTTGGATATCCTAATTTGTCGGCCTCACTTCTTAGTATACGAGCAAAAATAGAATGAAAAGTTCCCATCCAAAGATTTTTTGCTTCCCCATCTCCAACCAAGTCAGCAATACGACTTTTCATTTCTCGTGCAGCTTTGTTAGTAAATGTTAGTGCTAAAATTGAAAAAGAGTCAATCCCCTGGCTCATCAAATATGCGATTCTATAAGTTAATACACGTGTCTTACCTGAACCTGCACCAGCTATTACTATTAAAGGTCCATCTTTGTGTAATGTGGGCTCTTTTTGAGCTTCATTAAGCGTGTTTAAGTGGGCAAATAAATCTTGTTTCATCGTTTACTAAAATAATACTTTGAAAACGTATAAATGCATAAATAACTCATTTTATATAATAAATTATGAACCGTTGTGAGCATATATTTTTTCTTCAAATTAACTTCAAAAAAGACATTAAATCTTTTTATTTTCAGGCCCTTTTGTTGGATTAAAAATTTTAAAAAAAAAGCCATTAAAAAAGTTATCTAGCTTCTTCAAGGTAGTTATATGCATTATTTGTTTACTTTTAAGTTATTGAAAAATGAAATTAAACAAAGTCAATATGATCAATAAATTCAAGTTTGTCAGCATCTTTGGAATATTGAGTAGTTTTTGGTTGTCGGCTCAAATTAGTGAGTCTACAATAAATTCTATTGAACCCAAAGTGATTAAGTGGCGTCATCACATTCATAAAAACCCCGAACTTTCAAACCGGGAATTCAAAACAGCAAAATACGTAGCTACACATCTTGAATCTCTGGGTATTGAAGTTGAAACTGGGGTTGCTCATACTGGTGTTGTAGGGATTTTAAAGGGAAATAAACCTGGGAAAGTTGTTGCTCTTCGAGCGGACATGGATGGACTTCCTGTTAATGAAAGAAACGATTTACCATATAAATCAAAAGCTACAGCAGTTTTTAACGGACAAAAAACAGGTGTTATGCATGCATGTGGTCATGATACTCATGTTGCAATACTTATGGGTGTTGCTGAAATATTATCCAAAAATCGAAATTTTGCAGGAACAGTAAAGTTTATTTTTCAACCCGCGGAAGAAGGACCTCCATCTGGTGAAGAAGGAGGAGCTTTATTAATGGTCAAGGAGGGTGTCCTCAAAAATCCAGATGTTGATGCTGTTTTTGGTTTGCATATTAATTCTGAAACACCGGTAGGTCATATTACTTATAAAACAAAAGGAATTATGGCAGCGGCTGATTCCTATAAAATTGTAGTTGGTGGAAAACAATCTCACGGATCTACCCCATGGAAAAGTATTGACCCCATCATGATTTCATCTCAAATTATCAATGGGATACAAACTCTGATCAGCAGAAACTCAGAACTTACCAAGGAGGGGGCTGTAGTTTCTGTTGGGGCTATACATGCAGGAATACGTTCTAATATCATTCCTGAATCTGCCGAAATGATAGGTACCATACGAACTCTAGATGCAGACATGCAAGAGGTTATTCATAAACAGATGTACGAAATGATTCCACAAATTGCAAATGCTTATGGAGGTACAGCAACGGTTACTATCAAAAAAACTGCGGCTTTGACCTACAACGATGAAAAGTTAACAAAACAGATGATACCCAGTTTGGAACGAGCAGTTGGGGCTTCTAATGTCCATGAAATGAGAGCCATAACTGGAGCCGAAGATTTTTCTTACTTTCAAGAACAAGTTCCTGGTTTATATTTTTTCTTGGGGGGAATGGATCCAGCTATGAATCCGAGCGAGGCTCCTTCGCACCACACTCCTGATTTTTTAGTACAAGATGAAGGAATGATCTATGGTGTAAAAGCATTGACTCAATTAGCTATAGATTATTTAAGCCAATGAAATTTTGTCTAAATATTTAATTTTTATTTCCGATTATTTTTTAAAGTATTTTGGGGGTAATTCCTCCCTTCTTCCCACCACTGTTCCATTTCTTGTTGATCAAAAACAAGACTATTTGTAGTTAAAACTCGAGGAGTGTAAAACATTCGGAGTTTTACATTGTGTTTTTTTGCTAATAATTCTCCGACCTTTAAATTATCTAGGTAAATCTGATCACCCATAAAGTCAAAAGTAGATAATAACAAATCAAAAGCATTACGCGAACGCATCCTATTGGTCTGTTGATTTTGAGTTGTTAAAACAATTGCATCAATATGATTAGCACCTCGCTTGATGGCTTCTTCAATAGCAACTATACATCCAAAACCTCCATCGGCATATTCATATCGGTTTTTTACAACCATGCTCATAAAAGGCAGGTAATTGCACGAAATCCATATCCAATCGATAAAATCATCATAGGAACAATCTGAAATTGATTTATATTCTATTTTATTCAATGTGAAATTAGAAACACAAACAACAACTTCCTTAGAAGATTTTTGTATTTCTTTAAAGAGTGAATGCGAAATTTCTTTTGCTAGAAGTTGTCTTAAATTTAAACTTTCTCCAAAAGTCTTTTTTCCGAGAATAAAATTTTTAATTACATTAAAATGATTAATCTTGGTTTTAAAAGCTTTCCCTTTTTGCTTGATTATAAATGGATTATTTGAAAATATTGATGCCTGAGTTACATGGGTAAATGCATGCTTTATGGCGCTAATTTTATTTGCAGCAAGATGTGAAACAAGCAAACTACCCGTAGATGTCCCTATGAGAATATCGTAATCTTGCTTTTCTTTCTCAATTAAATATTGTGCAACACCCCCGGCAAATGCTCCCTTACTTCCTCCCCCAGAAATTACTAATGCTGATTTTGACATATTTTAGCTTTAAGAATTGGTTATTTAAATTTACGATGTTTTTAATTAAAATGAATTTTTAAAAATCTTAAAAACAAGTAACTTCGTGAGATCGTATGGATATACTTCAAACTCCTATTGAATATCTAAAAGGCATTGGGCCCAACAGAGCTAGTTTACTCAAAGAAGATCTGGGAATCAAAACCTATCAAGATCTTTTACATTTTTTTCCAAACCGTTACATCGATAGAACTACATTCTATACCATCAATCAACTACCAAGGAACAACTCGGAAGTTCAACTTAAAGGAACCATTCGTTCACATAAAATAATCCCTCAAGCAAAAGGCAAACGTTTAGTTGCAATTTTTTCTGATGGAACATCTACCCTTGAGTTGGTTTGGTTTAGAGGATATAAATGGATTCAGGAAAGTTTGAGAATTAATACTCCCTATGTAGTCTTTGGTCGAATGAACTGGTACGGTAATAAAGTTTCTATTGCCCATCCCGAACTCACTCCAGAAGCTGATTATCAAAAAAGCACTTTAGGGGCTTTCCATCCCGTTTATCCCTCAACAGAAAAGCTAATCAACAAAGGAATTAGTCAACGTGTAATGAAACAGTCTATGGAACACTTGTTTCGTCAAGTCCACAAAGAATTTAACGAGACACTTCCTGCCTATATTCTTGAAGAATTAAAACTAATTTCAAGAAAAGAGGCCACAATTCAAATTCATTTTCCTGCAAACCAGCATCAACTGACTCGAGCACAATTTAGATTAAAATTTGAAGAGTTATTTTACATTCAATTGCAGCTGCTTCAAAAAAATAGATTACAAAAACAAAAAGTCAAAGGCTATGTTTTTGAACATGTAAGTACTTATTTCAATAAATTTTATGCCAATCATATTCCCTTTCAATTGACCAAAGCTCAACAAAGAGTAATTCGCGAAATAAGAAACAATATGGGCACGGGTAAGCAAATGAATCGTTTGTTGCAAGGTGATGTTGGTTCTGGAAAGACCATGGTAGCACTACTGACTATGCTTATTGGGCTTGACAACGGATTTCAAGCTTGTATGATGGCACCTACCGAAATACTTGCTCAACAACATTTTAAATCAATTCAGGAGAGCTTGGACGGTATGCCAGTAAAAATATCTCTGCTGACAGGATCAACCAAAACCGCACAACGTAAAACAATACACGAAACTCTCCAAGACGGAAGCCTTAATATATTAATCGGTACCCATGCACTCATTGAAGAAAAGGTTCAATTTAAAAACCTTGGAATCGCTATTATTGATGAACAACATCGTTTTGGTGTAGCCCAAAGAGCAAAACTTTGGCGTAAAAACAAACTCCCTCCTCATATCTTGGTAATGACCGCCACTCCAATTCCTAGAACGCTTGCAATGAGTGTTTATGGAGATCTAGATATTTCGATAATTGATGAACTACCTCCAGGACGAAAATCAATTAAAACAGTTTTGAGAAGCGACTCTAATAGGTTACAAGTATTTCAGTTCATCCGAGAAGAAATCACCCAAGGAAAACAAATCTATGTAGTTTATCCATTGATCCAGGAATCAGAAAAGATGGACTATAAAGACCTCATGGATGGTTATGAAAGTTTAGTTCGTGAATTTCCTCTCCCTGAATATCGCATAAGTATAGTTCATGGAAAAATGAAACCCAAAGAAAAAGACTTTGAAATGAAGCGTTTTGTTGAAGGAAAAACCCAACTTATGGTTGCTACTACTGTAATTGAAGTTGGAGTAAACGTTCCAAATGCGTCGGTTATGGTTATTGAAAGCGCAGAAAGATTCGGATTATCACAATTACATCAACTTCGAGGTCGTGTTGGTCGAGGAAATGAGCAAAGCTATTGTATCCTAATGAGTAGTCATAAAAAATCAAAAGAGGCTAACACTCGATTACAAACCATGGTTCAAACCAATGATGGTTTTGAAATTGCGGAAGTAGATTTACGTTTGCGTGGACCTGGAGACCTTATGGGAACTCAGCAAAGTGGGGTTCTCCAACTTAAAATTGCTGACCTATTACGGGATCAAGAACTACTAAAAACTGCTCGGTTTTATGCAAAAAAAATTATTTCAGAAGATCCTGAACTTTCTGATATTAACCATCGAGAAGTCAGAACTACATATTCAAAGATTACAACTCACAAAAACATTTGGAATTACATTAGTTAGTCCTTTATTTTAGGATACAGATGCTTATATTTGTGTTTTTATTGATGTACTCAAAATAATTAACCAAAACATATATTGTCATTTAGTTTAAAGAGAGTATTGATCTTTATAAAATAATAAGCACATGAAAATTTCCCATAACTGGATACAAGAACATCTAAAAATTGATTTACCTCTTGAAAAACAACTAGAATTACTCACTGACTTGGGGCTTGAGGTTGAGGGAACCACTTCATTTGAATCAATTAAAGGAGGTTTAAAAGGTGTGCTTGTAGGAGAAGTAATTTCTTGTAAACCACATCCCAATGCAGATCGCTTACTGATAACTCAAGTCAATCTTGGAGGAGATGAAAATGTTCAAATTATTTGTGGAGCACCCAATGTCGCTGCTGGACAAAAAGTTCCTGTAGCTACAGTTGGAACCACATTGTATGATGCTGATGGAAATCCCTTTGAAATTAAAAAAAGTAAAATTCGAGGAGAGTTAAGTCATGGTATGATCTGTGCAGAAGATGAGTTGGGCATTGGTACTTCACACGAAGGAATTATGGTTTTAAAAAACACTTTAGTTCCTGGAACACATTGCTCTGAAGTTTTTGAAATTGTAACAGATACTGTCATAGAAATTGGACTAACGCCAAACCGATCAGACGCAATGAGCCATATGGGAGTTGCTCGAGATTTAAGAGCTGGGTGTAACCAAATTGATGTGCCCTCTGAATGGAAATCAACAAACATCAATAATTTTAAAATTAATGATACAAGTTTTACGGTTGAAGTTAATGTAGATGACAAAGAGCGATGTACTCAATATTATGGAATTACCCTTACTGAAGTTGAAGTGAAGCCCTCCCCGAACTGGCTTCAAAATCGATTAAATGCAATAGGAATAACACCCAAAAATAATATTGTAGATGCTACAAATTATATTTTACATGATTTGGGTCAGCCCCTCCATGCATTCGATGCTTCGAAAATAAAAGGTAAAATTCATGTAAAAACTCTTGCATCGGGAACTAAATTCACAACGCTTGACGGAGTAGAAAGAAATCTTGATAAAGATGACTTAATGATTTGTGATGATAAAAGTCCACTTTGTATTGCTGGTGTTTTTGGAGGTTTGAACTCGGGCGTATCCGAAAATACAACCTCCGTTTTTCTTGAAAGTGCATATTTTAATCCTGTAAGCATTCGTAAATCAGCTAAACGTCATGGATTAAACACTGACGCATCTTTTCGATTCGAAAGAGGAATTGACCCAGAAATAGGAATTTTTGCTCTAAAAACTGCAGCGCTATTAATTCAGCAAATTACAGGAGGAAAAATTAGTAGTGCTATTCAAGAACACGCTCAACCCCTTCCCGATAAAGTAAGTTTATTTCTAAACTTTGATAAAATTAATAGTGTTATTGGTAAAAAAATTCCAAAAGACACCCTTTTAAAGATTTTAAATTCTCTAGAAATGGAGATTAATAATTCATCTGAAGACGGATTTGTTGTGACTATACCTCGTTATCGTGTTGATGTAACTCGAGAAGCAGATGTTATTGAAGAAATACTCAGAGTTTACGGCTACAACAATATAGAACTAAGCAATACCCTTAGGACTGTATTTCCAAGCTTTGATTTAAAAACACCCCACAAGGTAGAGCAAATTATTGCTCAATCACTTATAGGGCAAGGGTTTTCTGAAGTGATGAATAATTCATTAACAAATCCAGCTTATTCAAACTTAAGTAAACAATTAGAGGATGTTTCTAAAGTAAATCTATTGAATCCCTTGGGACAAGATCTATCCCAATTACGATCAAGTTTACTTTTTTCTTTTTTAGAGGTTGTACTATTTAATAGTAATCGTCAACAGAAAGATCTAAGAATTTATGAATTTGGTAAAACATACAGCCAATCAAAAGAATCCTTTGTGGAATCAAAAAAATTAGGAGTTTGTATAACTGGAAATAAACATTCTGAAATGTGGAACAGTCAAACATCAAAAATCAGTTTTTTTGACTTAAAAGCAATTGGAATTAACATATTAAACCGATTGGGAATTTTTTCATTTAAAGAGCAAAAAACTTCTCAAGATATTTTTTCTGAAGGAATATCACTTAGTTTAAATAATAAAACCTTTGTTGATTTAGGCGTTGTTAAAAGTCAAATAACTAAACATTTTTCGATAGATGCTGAAGTTCTTTATGCAGATTTTGATTGGGATTTAATCCAAAAAAATGCTTTCAAAAAAGAAATTAAAATCGAAGAAATTTCAAAATTTCCAACCTCAAGAAGAGATTTTGCATTACTTGTTGATAGCAGTATAAATTTTGAAGAATTAGAGGATGCCGCTTTTAAAACCGATCGTAAACTCTTAAAAAGTGTTTCTCTTTTTGATGTTTATGAAGGGAAAAATTTGCCTGATGGAAAAAAATCATATGGGTTAAGTTTTCATTTTGGAGACCCAAATAAAACTTTAACAGACAAGAATATAGATCGAATAATGCAAAAACTTCAAAAAGAATTTGAACAAAATTTTGGAGCTGTTTTAAGATAGTTAAATCGTTCCATGGTTTCAAGATAAAAACATGAAGTATTCTTTGAAATTTATTGTTTAATTTTACAACGATTAAGATTAAAAAATATGGGATTAAAGATTTTTTCTGACACAAATATTGAAGAACAATTAAAGCAAATACGTTCAAAAGATTTGAATGAACTCTTTTCAAAAACCTATCTTTCTAAAACAAAGTTGAATCAATTTAACATTGATGATTTAGAACGTGATCGTATTTTTCATGTTCAAGATATTAAAAAAACATGTATTGATTATCGACTCAGATTTTTGGATTCTCGTTACTTTAAAAATAAAATACCACAAGCTGCTTTTGATGAAATAAATAGGCTTAATTCATTGCATAATACTCGATTAGGAGGTTATAAAATCATGGCTCCCTCCAAGCTTTTTAAATTAAAAGATTACGATGATCCTTTACTCTTTGCTCCTATAGGAAATGGGTATTATTACTTAATACACAAATGGGGAAAAGACCTTCACCCCTTCAGAAAATTTTTGATGTGGCCTTTCAAGTCAATTTCAAATTTATTTGTACTAATTCTTTTATTAAGTTGGGTTGCAACTTTAATAACCCCAATCCAATTGTTTTCAAAATCAAATGACTGGGGTGTTTTTTGGATGATTTATTTTTTTATGTTCAAAGCAATCGCCTCTATTGTTATTTTTTATGGGTTTGCACTTGGTAAAAATTTCAATCCTGCAATATGGAATAGTAAATACGATAAATCTTAATTAGTATTACAATGAAAACACCTGAAGATTTCATCAAAATTTTTACCGGGAATACGATTGAAATACTAGCTCTTCGAAATAAATTGCTAAAGCAAAAAATAGTTCCAATTATTAAGGATGATTCAGAATCAGCACGATTAGCAGGCTTTGGAATGATAGCTCCAGGTTTGCAGGAAGTATTTGTTCATAAAAACGAATTAGATGCTGCAATTCGAATTGTTGAAAGTCTAAAATAATTCGTCAATAAATATCAATTTCTATTTCATTTATTAAAAATACTTTCCCTATATTTCAAATTGAATTAAACTAAATTAATTATGCATTTTTTTATATTTCTTGCCTTTACAGCTTTAGTCGGTGTAATTGCTTATTTAGCAACACGTAACACTGATGAAAATTCCTCAGACGGCTATTTTTTGGGAGGCAGAAGTCTTACAGGAATGGTGATTGCGGGTTCTTTACTTCTAACAAATTTATCCACAGAACAATTGGTAGGTCTTAATGGTTCGGCTTACAAGGAAGGTATATTGGTAATGGCGTGGGAAACTTTAGCAGCTTTAACTATGGTAGTAACCGCAATTGTATTGCTTCCTCGCTACCTCAAAGGTGGGATTGCCACGGTTCCACAATTTCTAGAAAAAAGATACGACACCATGACCAAAACAATTACTTCAGGTTTATTTTTGAGTGGTTATATGGTTGTTCTTTTACCAATTGTTTTATACTCAGGAGCTCTTGCCTTAAACGGAATGTTTGATGTTCCAACCGTTTTAGGCGTTTCTGAGAGTACAGCTTTAAAAATATCCGTTTGGTCCATTGGAATTGTTGGATCTATTTATGCAATTTTTGGGGGGCTCAAGGCAGTTGCAGTTTCGGATACAGTAAATGCTGTAGGCCTTTTGATTGGTGGTACCTTGGTGCCTATATTTGGTTTAATTTACATTGGTGATGGTAGCGTTATCCAAGGTATTGAAGCATTAGCAGCTTCAAACCCTGAAAAGCTTAAGGTTATCGGTGCCCCCGATTCATCAATTCCATTTTCAACCCTTTTCACAGGGATGATGTTGGTGCAATTATTTTACTGGGGAACAAACCAAGCGATCATTCAACGGGCTCTTGCAGCAAAAAATCTAGTAGAAGGTCAAAAAGGTTTAATATATGCTGGATTTATAAAAATTCTTGGACCAATTATCGTTGTTTTACCAGGAATCATAGCATTCCATATTTTCGGAAATGAGTTGGATGTATCCAAACAGGATCAATCCTATGGATTACTCGTTTCTAAAGTTTTACCCGCTTCGTTAGTTGGCTTTTTTGCTGCTGTATTGTTTGGAGCCATTTTAAGTTCTTTCAATTCAGCTTTAAATAGTTCAGTTACTTTATTTGGATTGGATATTTACAAACAGTATTTCAAAAAAGATGCTAATGAATCTCAGGTGGTAAAAGCAGGTAAAACTTTTGGGATTGGATTGGCATTGTTTTCTATGATCATAGCACCAACAATCGCCAATGCACCTGATGGTCTCTTTGGCTATTTACAAGAAATTAATGGTTGTTATAGCATCCCAATTTTAACTATAATTATTGTTGGATATATTACAAAAAGAGTTCCTGCTGTAGCTGCTAAAGTTGCGATGCTTTCGGGAGTTATTTTATATTGTTTTAGTCAATTCTACCTAAAAGGAGAAGTTGAAGCTGCAGGAGGTACTTATCCCCATTATTTACATGTAATGGCAATTCTATTTTCCTTCAATGTATTGTTAATGTTAGCAATTGGTTATTTTAAGCCAAGAACTGAAGCCTTTGAATTAGAGTATACTAAGCAAGTGGATATTACTCCTTGGAAATTAGTAAAACCTATGGGGCTTTTAATTGCAATAATAGTTGTTGCAATTTATATTGTCTTTGCCTGATTAGGAAAAACTTTTTAGGTTTAGATGTTGTACATAGACAATCGTTGTTCTTTCAACTTTGTGTCCGTCATATATTCATCAAATGTTAAAAAGCGGTCGATTACACCCTTTGGAGTAAGTTCAATTATGCGGTTACCCACTGTTTGGGCGAAAGCATGATCATGTGTAGTTAGTAAGAGTGTGCCTTTAAAATTAGTCAATGCATTATTCAGGGCTGTAATTGATTCTAAATCCAAATGATTTGTCGGTTCATCCATCATTATTACATTGGAGCGACTCATCATCATTTTTGACAACATACAACGAACTTTTTCACCCCCAGATAACACATTTGATTTTTTAAGAGCTTCTTCTCCGCTGAAAATCATTTTACCAAGAAAGCCTCGAATATATACTTCTTCTCTCTCTTCCTCGGTTAATGCAAATTGTCGAAGCCAATCTACTAGGTTTAAGTCTCCATTTTCAAAATAAGAATCATGATCTAAAGGAAGATACGCTTGACCTGTAGTTACTCCCCACTGAAATGAACCTGTATTGGCTTTTTTCGAATTATTTAAAATTTCATAAAAAGCAGTAACAGCTCTTGAATCTTTAGAATAAACCACCACCTTATCCCCTCTTCCAAGATTTATGTTAATATTACTAAACAAGGTTTCGCCCTCTAATGAATAGGAAAGATTTTCAATATTTAATATCTGATCTCCTGCCTCTCGATCTTGTTCAAAAATAATCGCTGGATATCTTCTAGAAGAAGGTTTGATCTCTTCTATGTTTAATTTTTCAATCATCTTCTTACGAGAAGTTGCTTGCTTAGATTTTGCAACATTAGCAGAGAATCTAGCAATAAATTCCTGTAATTCTTTTTTCTTCTCTTCTCCTTTTTTGTTTTGTTGTGCTCGTTGACGAGCTGCTAACTGACTTGATTCATACCAAAAAGTATAGTTGCCAGAGAAATGTTGAATTTTCCCAAAATCAATATCAGAAATATGAGTGCAAACTGCGTCCAAAAAATGACGGTCGTGTGAAACAACAATTACGGTATGTTCGTAATTTGCAAGAAATTGTTCTAACCAAGCAATTGTTTCATAGTCTAGGTCATTAGTGGGTTCATCCATAATCAATACGTCAGGATTTCCAAAAAGAGCTTGAGCTAATAAAACCCTTACTTTTTGAGTCCCGTCTAAATCAACCATTTTATTGTAATGAAGTGAAGGCTCAATTTCTAAATGTGAAAGTAAAGTTGCAGCTTCACTCTCTGCATTCCAGCCATCCATCTCTTCAAAAATAACTTGTAACTCACCAACCCTTTCACCATCAGCATCAGAAAAGTCTTTCTTTGCATAAATCGAATCCATCTCGGCTTTCACTTTATAGAGTTCTTGATTACCTCTCAAAATAGTGTCTAAAACCGTGTATTCGTCAAAAGCATTATGATTTTGTTCCAAAACTGACAATCGTTTTCCGGGTTCTAAAAAAACACTTCCTGAATTAGATTCTTGCTTTCCTGATAAAATTTTCAGAAATGTTGATTTTCCAGCACCATTAGCTCCAATAATTCCGTAGCAGTTTGTTCCCGAAAATGTAATGTTTACATCGTCAAAGAGTACACGTTTACCAAATTGAACAGAGAGATTATAAACAGATAACATATTTGTATTTTTTAATAGCGCAAAAGTAAGCAAATTGATAGCTTAATCAATATTTTTTTTAACTTGTAGTTTTAATTCTAGAAACATTTAGTAGTTTAAATAAATTGGAATGACTCAAATAATAAAGGGGTTCTACATGTTTTTATTGGTTTGTCATTGTTCCTGTATTTCGGAACCAGATTATGATGGTGCTTTTTTGGGAGGTCAAATTATAAATCCTTCCTCAAAAACCGTTTCCCTTTTCAAAAATAATAAGCTTATTGACTCTATTGTTCTAGATGATAAGAATCGATTTCAAAGAAATTATGATTCCTTAAGCTATGGAGTTTTTAAATTTGAACACCTACCTGAGAGTCAAAATTTATTGCTTGAAAAAGGAGATAGTATTTGGTTTCGAACCAATACCTCTGACTTCAATTCCTCCCTTGTTTTTTCTGGTCGTGGTTCTGCTAAAAATAATTTTTTAATGGAAATTTATTTATCACTTCAAAAAGAAACGAGATTTTTAGCGAGTCAGTATGGGCAGAACAGCAAAATGTTTGAAAATGTAATTGACTCACTTTTTGAGCAAAAAAAAGAAAAATGGATTCAGTTTGATTCCCTAAATAAATTAACCCCAAAAGCCAAGATAATTTCTCAAGCTTCATATATATATCCTTATGCTAATCGAAAAGAACGCTATGCCTTGATTAGAGGGCGAAAAAAAATAACTGAACAGGACAGTACTTATTTTAACTTTAGAAAAGACTTAAATTATGGAGAAAGGGAACTGGCATACTTTGAGCCCTATATCACATATATGCTAAATTTTCTTAATCAAAAAGCACTTTTAGAAGATGAAGTTTTTTTTCAAGCAAAAGACAAAACAGATTTTAATATCCGACGCTTAGAATTGATCGGTGAGTTAGTAGAAACTGATGATTTAAGAAATAATTTAGCTCGATCTGTTGCATATGAAGAACTTATCAATTTCAAAAATTTCAAAAAACATTCAAAATTTTTAAAGTATTTCGTAGCAATGAATACTTCTCCAGAATATGTAGCAGAAATAATGAGCCTTCAAGCGGCATTACAAAAAATGCAAGTGAAAAAACCTCTCCCCGACATTATGCTGGAAGACACTCAATTTAGAAAGGAATCAAGTACCGCCATTCTAAAAGGAAAACCAACTGTGATTTACTTTTGGTCTCAAACTCAAATGAATCACTACAAAAAAACACAAGAGCGAGTAAAGGCATTCCAAAAGGAGTTCCCTAAATATCGTTATGTAGGTGTTTGTATTCAACCTTACAATAAACTGGTTCAAGATTATCAAAAAGTAATGGAGATTGACACTAGGAATCAATATGCCTTTGTTGATTTCGAAAATGCAAGTAAGAAATGGGTGTTAACATTACTAAATAAAGGAATAGTAGTTGATGAAAAAGGGATTATACTTGAAGGGTTTGGCAATTTTTATTCCCCAAATTTTAATAGCATTCTTGAAGAAAACAACCCTTAATGGAATCAAAAAAATCCTATTGTACTGATGTAAACACTGGAGTTTTATCCAAATTACACAAAACATATCACGATACAGAATATGGCTTTAAGGCAGAATCTGACAATATATTCTTTGGCAGACTAATTCTTGAAATTAATCAAGCCGGTTTATCATGGAATACTATTATAAACAAAAAAGAATCTATCAGAAAAGCTTATGTAAATTTTGATATTTCAAAAATTGCAACTTTTACAGAAAAAGACATCGAATCCTTATTAAGAAATCCCGGAATAATCCGAATGAGAGCCAAGATTGAAGCGATCATTCACAATGCAAAACAAGTTCTTATTTTTCAAAAAGAGTTTGGGTCTTTTGAAAATTGGTTGGATCAAAACCACCCCTTGCCCGAGGAAGAATGGGTGAAACTTTTTAAAAAAAAATTTAAGTTTACAGGAAAAGAAATTACCAAAGAATTTTTGATGAGTAATGGGTATCTAGAAGGAGCCCATGAAAAAAATTGCCCAATATATCCCAAAACGATCGCAGCTCAGCCCATGTGGGCTATAAACAATGCTTAATTCCCCTTTTGATGATCGGCTAAAAATTGAGCCAATCCACTGTCTGTAAGTGGGTGTTTCATTAATCCTTTGATAGAACTTAGAGGTCCAGTCATCACATCTGCTCCAATTTTAGCACAATCAATAACATGCATTGTATGGCGAACAGAAGCTGCAAGAATTTCAGTCCCAAAATCATAATTGTCATAGATATCACGAATTTCTTGGATCAATCCTAAACCATCAGTTGAAATATCATCCAATCGACCAATAAAAGGAGAAACGTAAGTAGCACCAGCTTTTGCAGCTAATAGCGCCTGACCAGCTGAAAAAATTAAAGTACAATTGGTTCGAATTCCTTGATCAGAGAAGTATTTTAAAGCTTTTATTCCATCTTCAATCATTGGAATTTTAACAACAATCTGAGGATGCAAAGCAGCAAGTTCTTCGCCTTCCTTGATCATCCCATCGATGTCGGTTGCTATTACTTCTGCAGAAACGTCTCCTTCGACTGCTTCACAAATGGCAACATAATGTTTTAAAATATTTTCACGACCAGTAACACCTTCTTTAGCCATTAATGATGGATTAGTAGTTACTCCATCCAAAACTCCAAAGGCTTCAGCTTCTTTGATTTGGTCGAGGTTAGCAGTATCAATAAAAAATTTCATATCGGATTGTTTCTTGTAAAATTAAAGTTTAAAATGGTTTTTTAGTAATTTTTCATAAGCTTTTTGTGGGAGTATTTTTTTTAGGGTAAGAGAAAATTTTTGGAAAAATGATCCAACCACATAATGGGGGTTTGGGTTTTTCTTCTTTAAAAGCGAGGCAACTTTGTGTGCAATTTCGATGGGGTCATTCCCAGTATCTACATGGGAATTCATAGTATCTAAACTTTTTTGATAGGGCTTTTCATAGGGTGAATTTTGTTTCACAGGCTCATGATATCTTCTTGAGGCTATGTCCGTAGCATAATCTCCGGGTGCAAGGGTAAATACGGTAATTCCATGACTTGTAACTTCCATACGTAAAGCTTCTGAGACGATATTGAGGGCTCCTTTGGATGCAGAATATCCCCCTCTAAAAGGAAGTCCCATATACCCTGCTATGGATGTAATATTAATAATGATTCCCTTACCTCGTTTACGCATCAAAGGCAATACTTGCTGAACCATGGTTAACGGACCAAAGAAATTAGTTTCAAAGTTGTTTCGAAGAGCCTCAATTGAGGTTTCTTCTATGGGACCAGTAATTCCAATACCTGCATTATTGACCAAAACATCAACTCCTGTTTCTTTTTGATTGATTTTATTTATCAATTGTAAAATTGATTCGGGTTTTGTAACATCAAGTTCTAATAAAGAAAATGGAAAATCTTGAATGTATTTTTTGGGACTTCTACTGGTTCCATAAACACGATATCCTAAAGAGTACAAATGAGTAGCTATTGACTTTCCTATGCCAGATGAAGCGCCGGTAACCAATACAACTTGACCCATAAATATTTTGTAAATATAAAAAAAGGGCAAGCTACCTACATCACACCGCTACGACCACCTACCCTTGCTGTGTTCCCACCCTGGGGGATTCAGCAGGAGCTGGTTGTGTAGGACTTGCCCGATGCAAATATACTATCCTAACTCTTTTTGAACAATCATTTTGTGGTCTAAATTTCATAAACTATTTTTAACTAAAATTATTTCTATGAAATGGATTACTATGCTCCTGACTATCATTGTGCTCAAAAGCTGTGGTAGTGGTATTGACTCTCCAAAATTTAAAATAAAAGTCAATCAAAAAACATTTATTGTTGGGGACACTTTGAAATTGAGCGTTAAGAACAATAAAAATAGACCTTTCGACTCCATACACTATTTCCTGAAAAACAAAAAAATTGAGTCATCCTATGTTTTTTCTGAGATTGATCTTTTGGGAGATAGTTCTGTTGAAATTCTTGTTTTTGCAAACGGAAAAGAAATTAAATCTGAAACTAATGTTCGCCTTCTAAATAATGTTCCGCCCATTTTATATTCTTACACCCTACTGAATGAATTTCCCCATGATTCTGATGCATATACCCAAGGTTTAGAGTTTTTTGGAGATGAACTCTACGAAAGCACTGGACTGAAAGAAAAGTCGAGTCTGAGACGTGTAAATTACAAAACAGGGAATGTAGAAAAAAAAATAGACCTAGACCAGTCATATTTTGGGGAAGGGCTTACCCTTTTGGATGGAGAAATCATACAACTTACCTGGCTTGAAAATACAGGTTTGGTCTACAACAGAGAAACCATGGATATAAAAAGTAGCTTCACCTATGGTAACAGTAAAGAAGGATGGGGATTGTGTAATGATGGTTCCTTCCTTTATAAATCTGATGGAACAGCAAAAATCTGGAAACTAGATTCCAAAACAAAAAAAGAACTTTCTTATATTCAGGCAACCACCAATAAATCAATTGTCAAGAAAATAAACGAGTTGGAATGGGTAAACGGTCAAATATATGCCAATACCTACCAAGATAAAAAGGACGTTGTGATCATAATAAATCCTAAAAATGGTGCAATCACTGGTTTGGTTAATTTTGCAGGACTGAGAGATAAAGTAGATCAAATTCCTAACCTCAATGTCCTCAATGGAATTGCATATCATAGCCAACGCAAAACATTTTTTGTAACGGGTAAAAACTGGAGCAAGATGTTTGAGGTAACCCTACAAAAAAATAAATGAAGCCTTTTGAACAAACAATTCGGGTTACCCAAGCTCATTTAGATGAACTTCAGCACGTTAACAATGTACAATACTTGCAATGGGTTCAAGACATCGCTGGAGCACACTGGCAATCCCTTATCGCTGGGAAAACAAAAACCTTTGGGCTTTGGGTGGTTCGCTCGCACCACATCGAATACAAACGTCAAGCCAAATTAGGGGATAACCTGAGGGCGGTTACCCATGTTGAACTTACCAAAGGTTTTTTGAGTGAACGTATTGTTCGTTTCTATCTTGAACACACCAATACCCTAGTTGCTCAATGTAGTACCCAATGGTGCTACCTCGATTCTACTACCCAAAAACTCTTACGTATTCCAGATGATATCCATGCGTTATTCGCTTAAACAATTGGGTATATTGAAAGTACTCAAGGTAACTCATCTGGAATCCTGAACTCCTTGCTTTAAAATTAGATAGCTCATTTTGAGCACCTTATTTTTTGTTACTTTTGAGTTAACAGCACCCAAATCTGTTCTTCGTCATGAAAAACCTACATCTATGTACCCACCAAAAACTATTGAGATTTACACCTGTGTAAATAAAAAATTCCTTGCAATTATAAAAAGTACATTAGATGTCATTTTTGTATATCAAAAATGTTGATAAACAATATTTTACAATAAATTATTACATGTGAAATATAAAGGAAATAAACGCAATATGTGGATATAAACAAATTATGCTTTATTTAGACAAAACAACCTTTATAATTGAAAAAACAGACATAAATATTGTTCGAAGAATAAAGACAGTCGAAAATTCGACATTTACCGAGGACGATATAAAGTTATTGTTAATTGAATTAGAGAAAGACTAAAAAAATAGGTTTCTTACCGAAATCTGTCATTTTGTTGCTCATTCGGAAAGAGACAAAGGTATTTGCCATAAAAAAATTGATGTGCGATATGCCAAATTAAAATTCATTGAGGAAAATACTAAAGCAAAATTGACTCCTGAGTTTATTAGAGAAAATAAAGATAAGCCCGAAAGGTTTTTTACCACACAATGCTGGATTTTATAAAAACTGAGAAGATTGAAAAGTCACTTTTTGAATTAATAATTCTTGGTGGAATAGATGATTTAGAGAATGAAATGTATAGGAAATATTATAAAACTAATAAGAAACGAGTTAAGTCATTAGTTACAGACGCTTATGAGCTAGTTAATGGATACTATGAGATTAAAAAGAGTATTGATAAAAAGGATTTTTTATATATCGATGATTTATTAAAATTCATTCGTGGAACTGTAACAGGAAAGCCTGCATTTTATTCACATGACATTAAAAATGATTTTATAAAAGCTATAAAAAAGTTGTCATTTAAATTAAACCATAATTTAAACATTAAAGAATTCAACAATAATATTGATGATGTAATTCTAACGATTATTACATTACTTCAAGATGCTCAATTTAAATTGTTTGATGGAGAAATTGGACGCTCTTTTATGGTTCTACACCCAAATAAAAATGGAAATGAAATCTATATAATGGGGAAAACAGGAAAATTCTCTATGCCATTAATTGGAACAAAATTAAAAGCCAAAAGTATATTAATAAAGATGATATCAAAACTGAAACTAACAGTCTTTCCGAAATTCTTTGGACAAATATTTACAGAAAAGAAACTGGAAAAATAGAGCTGATAAAAAACAAAGCATAACAATGTATATGAAAACATAGGGCTTTTTTGCTTATTTATAAGACCTCTGTTTATTTGCAAAGTCGCAAAATATTTATATTTGGCTTAGTACCAATCCGAAACGTATCGCTTATTACCTGCCCTACGTTTCTTGTACGAGACCGTTAAAAATTAAAAAATGTAAAAAAAAAGCCAGAAGCATACGATGTGCGAAACAGTATAAAAAAACTCTTTTCTCTTCTGAGTAAAAGGTTTTTGAAATCTAAACTTAATTTTAGTAGTTGAACAAATCATGTCCAGCCATCAATTGGTGTACTTCTTTTCCTATGGCTTCAAGGTTAGCATCGTCCTCTGGGTTTTGTAGGACACGGTCAATCAAATTAACAATGGTTTCCATATCAGCCTCGTTTAAGCCTCGGGTTGTTATGGCTGCTGTTCCCACGCGAATCCCGGAAGTAACAAAAGGGGATTTATCATCAAATGGAACCATGTTTTTGTTGGCAGTTATTTCAGCTTTTACAAGTGCTAGTTCTGCATCTTTTCCAGTGATGTTCTTGTTGCGCAAATCAATTAACATCATATGATTGTCTGTACCTCCTGAAATAAGCTTGTATTCTCTTGATACGAATGCAGCAGCCATTGCTTTTGCATTTTTTTGAACGCGCAAGATATACTCTTTAAAACTGGGTTGTAGACACTCTCGAAAGGCAATAGCCTTGGCAGCAATTACGTGTTCTAGGGGACCTCCTTGATTTCCTGGAAAAACAGCCATATCTAATAAATGAGACATTTTGCGAACGGTTCCGTTCTTAAGTGTTATTCCAAAGGGGTTGTCAAAGTCTTCTCCCATTAAAATCAATCCTCCACGAGGTCCTCGAAGAGTTTTGTGGGTCGTAGTAGTTACCACATGACAGTGAGGAATTGGATTGCTTAAAATACCCGTAGCAATCATTCCCGATGGATGTGATATGTCGGCCAAGAGAAAAGCACCTACTTCATCCGCTATGGTTCGAAACTTTGCGAAATCAATATCTCGAGAATAAGCAGAAGCGCCTGCAATGATCATTTTGGGTTGAACCTTTTTGGCAATCTTTAAAATATTGTCGTAGTTTAAACGTCCTGTTTCCTCTTGAACACCATAAAAATAGGCTTTGTATAAACGTCCAGAAAAATTTACGGGTGATCCGTGTGTTAAGTGGCCTCCGTGAGAAAGATCAAAACCTAAAATTGAATCTCCGGGTTTTATAAATGCATGAAAAACTGCTGTATTTGCCTGAGAACCAGAATGAGGTTGAACATTTGCATAAGCTGCTCCAAAAAGCTGTTTAGCACGTTCAATTGCTATTGTTTCGACTTTATCAACAACTTCACATCCACCATAATATCTTTTCCCCGGATAACCCTCTGCATATTTGTTTGTCAATACTGAACCCGTTGCCTCCATAACCGCAGGGCTGGTAAAGTTTTCTGATGCAATAAGTTCAATTCCGTTGAGCTGTCTTGCCTCTTCCTCATTTATTAAATCAAAAACAGTAGTGTCTCTTTGCATAATCTGAAAATTAAGCTACAAAAGTACAAATTTGACTTGTTATTTTAGGCTTGAAAAATGATTTTCAAAAAAACTTATCAAGGAAGCAATTAACAGTTTTTGAGTTTTTTAAAATTCTTCCCAGAAATTGGTCTTAAACTCTTTGTAATACTTTGGCAGGACTTCGTTTTTCTCTTCAATTTGATCAAATTCTTCCTGAGATAATTTTTTGGATTCAAAAACCCGAACCTCATAATTAGAATTCGTAATTAACGACAAATCAAGACGCATCGAAATCTGATTTTGTTTCTTTCTCCCTTTTACAAATTTATTTTTCTCAATAAACTTAATAGGTCTGTCAATTCTTATCTTCTCACCTCCAGATATTTGCAAATATGAAAGCCCATAATTTTTTTCATTAATTTTCGAAAAAATCATTTTACCCGATTTAAGATAGTCGTCATACAAAATACCTAAAAGTTTAATTCTGAATAGTGACTTTGTATTATTGAAATCCAATCGGGTAATTGCAAAGTCCGCAGAATTTACATAAAGAGTGCCTTCAAAATCTTCTTTTCTCTTGGGCGTAAAATCAATTATATAAATTAAATCATTTCCTTCAGTAGTTAATTTTGGTTCCGAAAAAACATAACGATTGGGTTTCTTAATACAATTAATTTCTGGATCACCAACAAAAAACAATTTAGACAATAGTTCAGCAATGCTGCTTTTGCGATACTTTGCAAAACCCTCTTTATTTGATTTATTTTTTTCTAATTGTTTTTTTTCAAATGTTTTTAATGCTTCCAAATCTGTACTATCTACCTCTTCTTCCAATCCCTGAATTGTCATGTCGCTTCCGAAAATCCCCGAACGGATCTTGAAATAAGAATCTGATTTTACATTTTCTTTAAGTCCCCTTTCTAAACGGTTTGTCAAAGACTTCATGAGGTCATTTCCTTTGTCATATGTTTTTCTGGCATTAATAAGGTTTATTTTTTGATTATCTCCTTCAAAATTGCTGGAATAATAACAAAGAGTTTCAACTATATAATCACTTTTTTTTGGCATATTGACCAAAATGCTGTCCAGTAGTGACCGGTTCAATTCTGATATAGATGATTTGAATTTATCAACTTTTACTTTGATAATATTTTGACCATAAAGTTCTCTAATAAATAATCGCTTCTGACTATAATCAAGATGAAAATTATCATTCAATCGGTCTTGAACCAAAGAAATTATCTTTTCAGAAGTATAATTTTTGTTGGTCAAAATAACATCATCAAGAACAATTGCTTTAGGCTGGGTATAAATTATGGAGTCATTAAATTGTTTAAGACCGACAGCTACTCTTTCAAAACCAATCGAAGAAACAAAAAGCGAGTCATTAACTTCAACTTGTCCAGGAAGCAACTCAAAAAAACCTATTTCATTGGTGATTAATCCTCTGTTATTTGAAAAATGAACTGTTGCAAAAGGTACTGGATCTGAACTCAAAGAATCAATTATTTGAATTTTGGTTGATTGAGCATTAAGAAAAAATGATATGACTATTAAAGAGTATGTTAAAAAACTTTTCATTGAATAGTATTTTACATAAATAAACTGATTATTCTGACGCTATACTTTGAATTCAATATAACACAATTGTCTTTGTAAATAATATAATTATACATAAAAAAATCATATAATTCAAAAAAAAACTAGACGACTCAAAAATCTAAATGATGTTTAATTTATGAATAATAAAATTTCAATAACAATAAAAAACATTTTGAAATTTAATTATGGTGTGTTTCATCAACATATTTAACAAAAAAAAGAGTTTACTTTGTTGATAAGGTATATTAGGCTTGGGTTAAAAGCGACTTGAATAAAAGGAATTTTTTAAAAAGCTTTAATTTTTAGATTGCTTAAATAATTTAAAAAAATGACAAAAAAAAATAAGGGTATTTTAATCTCTGAATTCAGTAATCTTCTGTTTTTTTGGTTTTTTGGAGTCATTTATTTTTTAATTTTTCGCATTTCATTTATTGGATTAAACAGCTCTGATATTAATCCTCAAACAGAAATTTCAGAGTTTTTAAAAGTCATTTATATGGGATTTCGATTTGATATTACAGTAATATCTTATTTCATAGTTTTTCCTTATTATTAAATTACATATTAGTGTTTCTGGACAAAATGAATTGGGTTATTAAAACACGGATATTTTTTCAAAAATTATTTATTTATTCAACTATAGTTATCATAATTACTACATTAAACTATTATAAAGAGTACAAAAACCAGTTTAATCATTTTCTTTTCATGGGACTCCATGATGATAAAAAAGCGGTTCTTCAAACAATTCTAAAAAATTATGAACCAATTAAAAACGCAATTTTAATTTTTGTGTTAATTTTTATTTCATTAAAGATATTGAGTTTTTATGAAAAAAAATCAAGAATCTATAAATTCATAAACTCGTATGAATTCAAATATAAAGAGCTGAAAATTAGTGTTCTTTTTTTAATTTTATTAGTGTTTAGCCTCAGAGGATCTTTTACAGAATATCCCGTTAGACTCTTCTATGCATCAATAAGCTCAGATGAGTTTTTAAATAAAACCATTATTAATCCTTTCAGATCACTCAATAATGCTGTTTCGGATTACAATGAGATAAACAAAAATTTTGGTAAAAATCCTTTTGGTAAAATTTCATCTAAAATCAGCGCCAAGAGTAAAACAATTAAAAAGCTTTTAGAGAAAAAAACTACATCAGATTCTTTAGAAGTCAAACAAAACAAATTTTTTTAGTTGTAATGGAAAGTTATGACTCATGGCCTTTGATAGAGAAATATAAAGATCTTAATATTTCAAATAACTTGAAAAGTATAGGAAATAAGGGGATAAGTTTTATGAATTTTTTGCCGGCTTCTAACTCAACCATGAATTCATTTGCTTCTATAGTTACAAATATTCCATATTCAGGGGTTAACATGAGTATTATAGGTGCAAATAAATCTTATCCAAGTTCAATTTTCAAGCAATTTAAAACCTTGGGATATCAAACTAATTTTTTTTACGGCGGGTATTTGAGTTGGCAGAACATTAAAAATTTCACAAAAAAACAAGGAGTCGAAAATGTTTTTGGAGCTGGAAACATCGGAGGTTCCAAAGGAATTTGGGGAGTAAACGATGAATCTCTTTTCGAAAAAGTATTGGCAAAAGTTGATGATCAAAAAAACTCACTCAATATAATACTGACCACTAGTTATCATTCTCCCTATGAAATTGATGTTTTTTCAAAAGGATTCCCTTACAGTTCAAAAGAAGAATTACCCTATAAATTAAGAAAAATTTACAATGAGGATAATTTGAGTATTAAAACTTTAGGACATATTTGGTATGCAGATATGGCTATTGGAAAATTCGTGAATAAAGCAGAAAAAAAATACCCTAACGCATTGTTTGCTTTTACAGGTGATCATTTTGGAAGGAAATTTATTAATGGATCTCCAACCCTGTATGAAAGCTCTTCTGTACCTTTTATATTATATGGCAAATCAATTGTTGGAAAATCAGAGTCTAATTGTAATCCAGGAAGCCATATAGACATCGCACCAACACTCATAGAACTTGTAGCTCCATCTAATTTTACGTATTACAGTTTTGGAAATTCATTGCTAAATAACAAAAGAAAAAACAAGCTTGGAATAGGTTACAATAAGGTAATAAATTCAAATCAAATATCAGAGTTCTCTAAAAACTATGGTATTAAAAAACAAAGCATAAATTCTTGTACACAAAAAAATGATTTATTATTTGAAGGAAATAAAAGAGAACACGATAGCTTAATGTCACTTGCTTGGCATTATGTAACAAATGGTGATTGCTTAGACTAATAAATTCTTATCTCATTTTTAGTCTTAATTCCTCAATATCAATTCCTTTTCTCTACTAAATCAGGGAAAAAGAGCATAAATAATCTAAAAGAATAAACTTACCTTTGCCATTATGCAAAAGAAAATCAACATTCAGAATAAAAAAGCCCGGTTTGAGTTCGAAATTCTCGATCAATATACCGCTGGTATGGTGTTGACAGGAACAGAAATTAAATCCATCCGAGAAAGTAAGGCTTCAATAACGGAAAGCTTTTGTGAATTCAATGAGCAAGGAGAATTGTTCGCAGTAAATATGTACATCGAAGAGTATTTATTTGGAACACATTACAACCACAAACCCCGATCTACTCGAAAATTATTGCTCAACAAAAAAGAACTTAGAAAGCTCAATAAGCAAGTTAAAAATGTTGGTCTTACTATCATACCCTTAAAGCTATTTATTACAGATAAAGGCTTCGCTAAAATGGTTATTGCTCTAGCTCGAGGTAAAAAATTGTATGACAAACGTGACACATTAAAAGACCGAGACAATAAACGTGACTTAGATCGAGTCAAAAAAAATTTCTCAAATAAATGATTTATTATTGATTTTTAGCTCCTTATAAAGCTAGTTTTTGTCCTTCAGCATGGGAACAAATCGAAACAAACCAAAGGTTTCCTTGTCAAATTCATTTTCAGACTTACGCGTAAATCGAGTCATTATTTGTTCATCTGTACCAATAGGTATTACTAGGTGTCCACCAACAGTAAGTTGTTGTAGTAAGGGTTTAGGAACATCTGGGGCTCCAGCAGTGACTACAATCCCATTGAAAGGAGCCGATTCTGGCAGCCCCAAATATCCATCACCAAAAACTACTTTTTTTGGTTTTAACCTCAATTTGGTAAACAAACGCTGAGTCTTTTTGAATAATTCTTGTTGACGTTCTATGGTAAAAGTCTTAATACCAAGTGCCAATAAAACTGCAGTTTGATAACCTGATCCAGTTCCTATTTCCAAAACCAAATCTCCTGCTTTAATTTCTAGAAGCTGAGATTGAAAAGCAACTGTGTAAGGATGTGAAATGGTTTGATCTGCTGCTATTGGAAAAGCTTTATTGTCATAAGCATGAGACTCGAGACCAGAATCCATAAACCAATGTCTTGGTACCTCAAGCATCGCTTCTAAAACACTAGAATCTTTGATTCCCATTGCTACTAATTTGTCGATAAGTAATTTTCTTTGTCCTTTATGCTTGGCTGTATCCAAAGGTGTATTCATGAGTGTAAAAATAACAATAAAATGCCTTTTCTTGGGATGTATAAAGAGAAATTAAGTCTAAAAAATGTACCTTTGATTTATACTTGCAAATCTCATAAAAAGATTAATGAAAAAGTTGAAAATAGGAGTTTTAGGAGCAGGACATCTGGGTAAAATTCATCTTAGATTATTAAAAGAATCAGAATTTTATGACTTAGTAGGTTTTTTTGACTCTGATAAAAATACGGCAAATGAATTGGCAAAAAAAGAAGGTTATGTTGCTTTTGAATCCTTAGAAAAACTTCTTTCTGAAGTAGAAGTGGTTGACATTGTTACACCCACCCCCTATCACCATGAAATGGCTGTTATTTGTTTGGAAGCTAAAAAACATATTTTCATAGAAAAACCAATTACTCAAACAGTTATCCAAGCAGAAGAAATTGTTCAACTAGCCAAAGAAAACAACCTTCAGGGTCAGGTTGGTCATGTAGAGCGTTTCAATCCAGCCTTCAAAGCCATTAAAGAACATATTGACAAACCAATGTTTATTGAAACTCATCGTCTGGCAGAATTCAATCCAAGAGGGACAGACGTACCTGTTATTTTGGATTTGATGATTCATGATATTGACATTATTCTTAGTGTTGTGAATTCACCTGTTATAAATGTGAGTAGCTCAGGAGTTTCTGTAATTAGTGAAACCCCAGATATAGCAAATGCTCGAATTGAATTCGAAAACGGATGTGTTGCCAATTTAACAGCCAGTCGTATTTCGCTCAAAAACATGCGTAAAACCCGCTTTTTTCAGAAAGAAGCTTATATTTCAGTTGATTTTCTTACCAAACAAGTTGAGGTTGTTAAAATGAAAGATGCTCCCAAAAAACCAGAGGAATTTGATTTGATTCTTCAGAATGCTGAAGGTGTGAAAAAACAAATCTATTTTGACCCTCCAAAAATAGAAGAATCAAACGCAATTTTAGAGGAACTAAATACTTTTGCACAAGCCATTCAAAACAAAACTGAACCTATTGTTACTTTAAAGCACGCCTCTGACGCACTGAGAGTAGCACATCAAATAATTGATTGTTTTAAATAATCCACAATGAAGAATATTACTGTAATCGGAAGTGGTACTATGGGTAATGGAATAGCCCATTGCTTTGCCCAAAACCAATTCAATGTTAACTTGGTTGATTTGTCTGAAAATCAACTTAAAAAAGCTGTTTCTACGATCAGCAAAAATTTAGATCGCCAGGTTGCTAAAAAAATTATAACAACGCTACAAAAAAGTGAAACATTAGACCGAATACAAACTTCAACCGTTCTTGAAAATTCTTTAAAAGAGACTGATTTAATTGTTGAAGCTGCTTCTGAAAACATTAAAATTAAAGCAGAGCTTTTTAAGAAAATGGATTCATTTGCTCCTTCGCATTGTATCTTAGCTTCAAATACTTCATCTATCTCCATCACCAAACTTGGGGCTTTTACTAAACGTCCAGAAAAAGTTATTGGAATGCATTTTATGAATCCTGTTCCCATCATGAATCTGATTGAGGTAATTCAGGGATACAAGACGGATGACGATACTTTAAATCAAATTTTGACGGTCTCAAAAACTTTATATAAAACTCCCCTCTTATCCCAAGATTATCCAGGCTTTGTTGCCAATAGAATTTTATTACCCATGATTAATGAAGCAATCGAATCACTTTTTCAAGGGGTAGCCGGTGTTTCTGAAATTGATCAAATTATGAAATTAGGGATGGGACATCCAATGGGACCTCTTCAACTTGCTGACTTTATTGGATTGGATGTATGCCTATCTATCTTAAATGTGTTGCATGATGGTTTTAGTGCTCAAAAATACGCTCCCTGTCCCCTACTGGTCAATATGGTCCAGGCAGGAAACTTGGGAATCAAATCTGGAGTTGGATTTTATGATTATAAAATCGATTTAAAAAAGCCAACTGTAGCAAGTCAGTTTTTATAGCATGGGGATTCAAGAGCAATTGCAATTATTAATAGCAGAACTCCCCAGAAAAGTCCGTTTGGTTGCGGTTTCAAAAACAAAACCAAATGCTGATCTAGAACGAGCATATGAAGCTGGTCAACGAATTTTTGGAGAAAATAAAATTCAAGAAATGACCCAAAAATGGGAAACCCTTCCAAAAGATATTCAATGGCATATGATTGGACATGTACAAACCAATAAAGTCAAATATATGGCACCCTATGTAAGCTTGATTCATGGAGTTGATCGATATAAACTTTTAAAAGAAATCAATAAACAAGGTGCTAAAAATAATCGTATTATCAATTGTTTACTTCAAATGCACGTTGCTCAAGAAGAAACTAAATTTGGCTTTAATCAAAGAGAATTAAAAGAAGTTGTTAATGATCTAAAAATACATCCTTTGCCAAATATTAAAATCAAAGGATTGATGGGGATGGCTACTTTTACTGAAAATAAAAATCAAATCAGAGAAGAATTTAAAATATTAAAAGAAAATTTTGATTGGATTCAAACCCAACTCACAGAGGTTACAGAACTTTCAATGGGAATGAGTGGAGATTATTCCATAGCTATTGAAGAAGGAAGTACTATGATTCGTGTTGGAAGTAAAATTTTTGGGCATAGAAATTAATAGCAGATGTACGCAATTGTAGATATCGAGACTACGGGTGGTAAATATAATGAGGAGGGAATTACCGAAATTGCAATATATCGATACGATGGACAAAAGATTCTCGATCAAGTATCAAGTTTAGTTAATCCAAATCGAAAAATCCAACCCTTTGTCGAACGTTTAACAGGAATCAACAGTAAAATGCTTGTTAATGCTCCTAAGTTTTTTGAACTGGCTAAACGCATAGTTGAAATTACGGAAGGTTGTATTATTGTTGCCCATAACGCCGAGTTTGACTATCGTATTTTACAAACCGAATTTAGAAGGCTTGGATATTCTTTTGAAAGTAAATCTTTGTGTACAGTAGCACTCGCTCAAAAACTTCTACCAGAAGCAGAGTCTTATAAACTCGGAAAACTAGTTCGTTCTCTTGGGATTCCTATTGCCGATCGTCATCGAGCCCATGGTGATGCCTTGGCTACCCTTGAACTCTTTAAGATATTACTCGAAAAAGATTCTGGAAAAGAAATAATTAGCACTTATGTAAAAGAACTGAACAACAATAAAGTAGCTCCTAGATTTCTAAAAATTATTGAAGAATTGCCCTCGGAAATTGGGGTGTATTATATTCATGACCCAGAGGGTAGAATTATTTATATAGGTAAAAGTAAAAACATTAAGAAAAGGGTTTTAAATCACTTAACTGGAGAAACCGTAAAAGCGCAAAAAATTCAAAAGAAATTAGCTCGTGTTTCGTTTGAACTCTCTGGAAATGAATGTATTGCTCTTCTAAAAGAACAGCACGAAATAAAAAAAAATCAACCTGAACTAAACCATTCAATGAAATACCATCTTTTTAAAATGGGAATTCGAATCAACCACTCAAGTCCTTATCATAATTTAGTAGTCGAACGAGTAAACCAAGAAAAACAGTACTTAGAGGTATTCAAAAATAAGAGAAATGCAAATAGAAAATTACGAACTTGGTTGGAAGAATTTAATCTATGCGAAGGTAAAACTTCTCTGGGAAATTCTGAAAAAGCATGTTTTGGTCATGGAATAAAAAAATGTAATGGAGCTTGTGTTGGGGACGAATCCCCTAAAGTTTATAATCAGCGTATTCTAGAAATTGAAAATAAATTGAGGTATCCTCATAGTAACATGCTGATTATTGGTAAAGGAAAAAGAAAAGGTGAACAAAGTTTTATTTTTATAAAAAATACTGTTTTTCAGGGCTATGGGTATTATAGCCTAAATCATCAAATAAAGACAATTGATGCAATTGAAAAACGTTTGATTCCAATAAAAAACAACAGAGATTCCCAAGCTCTCATTCGAAGTTTTATTGGTAAAAAACAGTATAAAAAAATCATAGATTTAGATCCCTGTTAAAATTTCTTAACTTTACCCTTCAAGATGTCAAATAAGAAAATACCCTACTGGAAACATCGTCTTCATGAAATTGTTTATGAAGCAGATACATTAGCCGGAAAACGTTTCGATCTAATTTTATTAATCCTAATTCTTTTGAGTGTAATCCTAGTTATGCTCGAAAGTATAACCTCAATTCATAACCAGTATGCAACTGAATTCAATATAGTTGAATGGCTAATTACTGGATTGTTTACCCTAGAGTATATTGTACGCTTAATAGCGATTAAAAAACCTTTTAGCTATGTATTCAGCTTTTATGGAATAATTGATCTTTTATCTACCCTTCCGAAATATATCTCACTCTTTCTTGTCGGTACTGAGTCTTTAATAGCTCTCAGATCTCTAAGACTACTTCGTGTTTTTAGAATTTTAAAAGTTACCCGCTTTATTGGAGAATCTAATTTTCTTGTTAAAGCTTTGTATGCGAGTCGAGCCAAAATTGCAGTTTTTCTTTTTGCAGTATTCATTCTTTGCATCATATTTGGAACCATCATGTATTTGATTGAAGGAGAATCCAATGGCTTTACAAGCATTCCTAGGAGCATTTATTGGGCGATTGTTACAATGACCACTGTGGGTTATGGGGATATCGCTCCTCAGACCCCGCTAGGGCAACTTTTGGCATCCATAATTATGATCATGGGTTATGGAATAATAGCTGTCCCTACTGGAATTGTATCGGCTGAAATGAGCATCCAAACCAAAGAAGTGGACACCAACACCCAAGTATGTCTTCAATGCAATACAGAACAACATAAAGATGGTGCAATCTATTGTCATCATTGCGGCAGCCTATTAAACGATGAATTCTAAACGTCTAATCTATGTAGCGGGTCCTACAGCCTCTGGAAAAACTTCCTTAGCTATTAAATTGGCAAAACATTTTAAAACCGAAATCATCTCTTGTGATTCTCGGCAGTTTTATAAAGAAATGGCAATCGGAACTGCCGTCCCTTCTTCCCAGGAATTAGCTGATGTTAAACATCATTTTATTCAACAAAAAAGCATTCAAAACCCTTATTCGGTTGGGGATTATCAAAGAGAGGCCTTAGATTTACTAAAAACCTTATTTCAAACAAAAGATAAGGTTGTTTTAGTTGGTGGATCTGGCTTATACGCTGATGCACTTATTGATGGCTTAGATTATTTTCCAAAAATTAATTCTTCACTCAGAAAGGAACTTCAAAAACAATTCGAGGAAGACGGTATTACTGCACTCCAAAAGCTTTTGAAAAAATACGACCCAAACCATTACAAAAAAGTTGATCTTGAAAATCCTCGTCGTTTGATTCGTGCACTCGAGATTAGTTTGTCTAGTGGAAAACCCTACTCTTCTTTCTTGGGAAACAAAAAAGCGCCTAATTTTTTCACAACACAAAAGCTGGTAATTCAATGGGAAAGAGCAATACTTTATGAACGCATCAACCTTAGAGTAGATCAAATGATTGCTCAAGGATTGGAGCAAGAAGCTAAAAAGCTTTATCCCTTCAAAGAAATTAATGCACTCCAAACCGTTGGATATCAAGAATGGTTTACCTTCTTTGATGGATCAATTGCTCATGAAAAAGTAGCAAATGAAATTAAAAAAAATACCCGTCGCTACGCCAAACGCCAAACAACCTGGTTTAAAAAGTACACCAATGCCATCCATATCAAGGGAGGAAGTCCAGCTGAGAATACAATAATGAAATTGTAAAATACTACAAAAGACCTTCTAAATTTTGCTTAAAATAAAGTGCACTGTCAGCTGCACTTTGCATGGATGATTTAGCAAAATTACCACCCTGCTCAATATACAAGTATTCCAAACCAGAGATTTTTGGATCGGGTAGCATTGTGGTATAGTCTATAGAACCATTTCCAAGTTCGGTGTAGTCGCGTGTAACTTTATCCATATCCTTTATATGCCACATTACATATCTCCCAGGATTTTGAGTAACCATGTCTTTTGGAGTTTTTCCTGAATGAACCAACCAGTACATATCCATTTGTAATTTTACAAATTTGGGGTCTGTGAGTTGCATTAAAATTTGATGCCCAGAAGTTCCGCCCCAATCTTCGAATTCATATCCGTGGTTGTGATAAGCAAAACCTATTCCTGCTTTTATTGCTTGTTCACCAATAACATTAAGTTTATCTGATAAATGTTTAAATCCTTCCGGATTTCGGTTTTCAGGTTTTATGAAGGGCCAAGTAATGTAGGATGAATTTAAAATTATTGCCGTTTGAATACATTGATCCACATATCGGTTTAATTGATCCGTGGATGCATTAAAATAGTCTGGAAAACTATAATGACCACTAGTTGTTGAAAGACCTAAATCGTCTAAAACTCTTTTAAATTCAATGATTTTATATCCGTAAATGGTTTCTGTATCGGACTGAAATCCATAAATCTCAAAATCTTGATAGCCCATAGTTTTGAGTTTCTTCAAAGTGTCTAGGGGAGCCAATTTCATTGCATCTCGGACACTGAAAAGCTGTAAACCCATTTTGAAATGTTTCTTTTTTGAGAAAGAAAAATGAGGTAACCCTATTAAAAATCCTGAACTTAGTAGAGCGGTTTTTTGAATGAATTCTTTTCGTTTCATATTTAAATTTAACTTTAATTTTATAATTATAGAACTTTTTAAAGAATTAAGTGCTGTTAAAACTGCGATTGTTGATGATATGACTCAAGGAAATCAAATTGAAAAGATTTTTGAGATAAAAAAGTTAGAATCTCTGAAAAATAGAACTTCTCGCCTTTTTGATAGAAAAAAAGTTACTCAAATTGCTTGATCTGAATATTTTTTTGAATGCGCTTAATTTTTTTAACATCATCATTAGAATTGACTAAAAACCGAAACAAAATCAATCCCTTTTTTGTTTTAGATTTAATCACTTCGATGTTGTCATCAGCTTTTGGGAGAGAATAGCCCTTATGAGTGATTATAAAATTTAATTTATTGGAATTAAATTGTTTATCATTTTTAACATAAAAATTAATCGTATTGGGCTCATAAAAACCAACAGACCAATAGTTTGCATTTGAAACATTTGCAGTCAACTGAAGGGGTCCGTTTTCCAAATTATAAAAACAACTGACATACATAAAATCTGGATTTGGCTTAACAACCATTTTACTTGTATGATCGGGTAAATTACCTAGCCTCAAAACATTTTCTAAGCCCCCAATTTTTTTCTTAGCTCCTTGAAACAAAATTTCTGGATAGAAGTTAAGAAATGCTTTAAAACCCATTACAAACCCGAGAATCAATACAACACCATAGAGTATACGATGAGTTTTCATCAATTGATTTTTTTTAGGGTTGGTAATTTAATCGAAGCTTTATTCATGTAAATATGGGTTGCTGGATTATAAAGACGAAGTAAAATACTCATATTATTGGCATCTCCAGAAGGCAACCAATTTCCGTTTTGTGGATTTTTTGAAACATAGAGCTCATAAGTACTTTTGAGAGAATCTCTATAAACTATGTTTTCCATGTTAAAACTAAAAACATTTTCATCATTAGGAATCAAAAAATGATCTTCACCGTAGAGTGCATAACTCCAATAACGTGCATCAAAATTAGCCCCTGTTAATTTATAATCGTTCAAAGATGATAATGGGTTTCCTTCTTCATCTGTTGAAGCAATAAAATAAATTACCTCAGAATCTTGTAATGCGAACAGTCCTATTTTACCTATATAAGCTTTTTGAAGATCATTTGCTGCTAAATCCATGGAAGGGAAATATCCCCAAATACCATTTCTAATTATTAGATCACTATCAATTTTGACTTGATCAATTTTGAAATTAGCCCAAAAACAGCCTAATAAAATTCCTGCAGTGAATAAAAGGAATATGATTAAGGTTTTTTTCATAATTTCTTGTTTTTAGAAAAAAATATAAGCAAAATACATCCTTTTCTGTTCCACCTTGCTTACAAGATAAGTTTTATAATAATATTCTAGATGAATTGGTCAAATATTTAGATGCCAAAGTGCGATTATAATTTATTTGGAACAGTAACTTAAGTTTTCTAATGAAAACACCCTTCACAGAATATGTAAAGGGTGTTTCATCAAAAGCAAAAAATGTAATTACTTTAACCTATTCTACAGTTAAATTAAATGTAACTGATATGTCTGTTTCACCTCCTGCGTCATCAAGACCAGTGTTTGGTTTTGTAGGTTCGTGACGTAAGGTAAATGTCAAAGCTCCTGAACTTGCTGCTCCGGCAACTAGAGTGAATTCTGTTCCTAATGGATTTCCTTCTGAATCATTGTTTTCATAAGAAGTTGTAACATCTAGTCCACCCCCAATGGTATAAAAAAACTGGTGATCCAAATCTTCTTCTTCTATTTCTTCAGTTATGTCTTCTGCTGGGCTTTCCATTTCATTGAGAAGCTCAATAGTACCATTATAGATAACACCTGCTGACAAGTTTCCAGAAACCGTTATTACCGGTGCATTAGGACCATCACCGTCCAAATCTTGTGACTTAAGTGTAATGCTTGTTCCCTGGCCTGCAGGCACAAGAGTAGCTGTTAACGTAGTAATAACTTCCTCTTCATTTACAGGTTCTGGAGTGGAATCATCGTCTTTTGAACAGGATACAAATAATAGGGTTGTAAAAAGAACTGTTGCTAAAAAATTTAATTTTCTCATTTGTTTGTGATTTTAAAATTAATAATTGAATTTGATATTTAGTAATAAATTTCTACCCAAATCGTTGGCATAAAAACGCAAGCGATTTAGGTAATTTCTGTAGGATGTATTGAACAGATTTGTAATTCCGAAACCCAAGCTTAATGATGATTTTTCTGAGAAATCAAAATCAATACTTGAATTAAAGTTTAATAAGTGATATGAATTGGGAGGTGAACTTACATCAACCAGTTCTCTGGTTTCGGTCTGTGGGATATATATTTCAAAATTAGTGTCGGGGTATTCATTTTGACGAAATACATATTCGCTTTGTAACGCTAATCGTAAATTTTTGATTTTGGGATTAAAATAAACAAGCTCATTTTTAGTATTTATAGCTGGTATGTTTATCAAGGGCTCATCTTGCAAACGATCATATCCTTTTACCATTGATGACAGATGATCAAAACGAAGTTCTTCCGAAAAAACATAGGAGGCATTGAAATCCATTCCCAAAAGCTGGGCATTGGTTTGTCTGTATTCCCAAACAGGAAAAGTTCCTCGAATTGAATTATTGATTCCGACAGGTTCAATAAGAATAAAATCTGAAATAGTGTTTATAAACGGATTTAACGAAAAGCTAAACTTTTCATTAATCCGCTCCAGTGTCAAGGATAATTTATGACCAACTTCTGAATTAAACTTCAGATCGCCATATTCAATTCGAGCAGCAGAGTGATGTAAACCTTCACTAAAAAGCTCAGATGGATTAGGAGTTCTTGAAGCAATTGAATAATTCAGAAACAACTTGTAATCCCCACCAAAATCATAGGTTGCTCCCAATGTGGTTGAGCCGTTGTAGTAATTAAATTGAGGTCGAGCTAAAACCTGATTAACCAATTTTTCGACGACCAAATTAGAAAAATCATCATCATAATTTCTCAATTCCCAAAAAGAGGTGCGATAGAACTTATAAACGTCCATATAGGTGTAGTCAAAACGCGCTCCTGCTTCAAAAAGCCAATTACTATCCAGCTGATAATCCGAAACAACATAAATTCCAAAATCGTATTTTTTATAATCAGGAATCAACCGACGAACCCCGGTATTGGGTGCATAGTTATTTTGATAGCTTCCCATTAAACCTGTTTTTAAATCAACGTTATCACTCAAATTAGTATCTAAATCAAGTAATACTGTATGGGTGTCTAATTGCAAGTCTAAAGATGCTTTCCCTCGATCTGAACCCCGTCTGATATCAAATTCCAATCTTTCATTTCGCTGATAATCATACTGAAAACTTAACTTTCCAAAGCCAAACCTTTTGTAAGCTATCATTCTTGCTAATTGGTGACCAACATCTTGTTTGGGTGCCGAGAGGTCATAAGTAAAATCATTGATCAATAAAGGAATGTCACTTTTGATTGCTCGATATAAATCTTGTGCACTTCCTAGGTGAGATGCCCTTAAAATACCAATCTGATTTTTAAAGAATGAATAATAAAAATTCATTCCATAATCAAATCGATTTAAACCAACTTTTACAGAAATGTTTTGTTGATTTACCCCTGTATTACTCAAAACGTAGTCCGGTGCCTCAGAATCACCAAACCTTTTGAATGTACCCTGTAAACTTGCATACCATCCGCTTGCATAACTCTTGGTTAGTTTTGAAGTAATTAAGGATCCCCTTCCATTTGAATTTGAAGCAAATAGTGTTTTCCCATAAAGACTATCTTTAACAGGGATTTTGGCACTCTCAACAACAACAACTCCTCCCATTGCATCTCCGCTATATTGAAGTGCGCCAGCTCCTTTAATCAGAGTTAGTCTGTTGATTGCATTCACATCAATATTTGGAGCATGTTCGGCTCCCCATTCTTGATCTTCCATGCGAACACCATTGTTAATTATAACAACACGACTGCTATGAAGTCCATTAATCATTGGCTTTACGATTGTATTTCCTGTATTCAATGACGAAACACCACTCAAACTGTTGAGAGCATCTCCCAATGTTCCACTGCTAAAACGTTCTAATTCCTCTTTCAAAATAGTATTCTCCTGAAGTGTTTTGGATTCTTTACTCGTAATTTTTCCGTCAACGGTTATCTCATTAAGTTCCTCCAAGTGATGTTCTAATTTAAAAGACTTGAATGTATCCCCGGATATTCTAACTCGAAAACCTTTGGTCAAACAAAAGGGATGAGACACCTGAATAGAATAGGTCTGATTACATAAATTTGAAATAGTAAATTTTCCCTCAAAATCAGTTACAAAAGTGAGTTCAGAACCAGCAACAATTAGTGTTGCACCCTCAAGTACAGAACCGTCGTGAAGATCCGTGAGAATTCCGGAAAGAGTAAAGCCACAATTTTGTGACAAAGCTTGGAGGTTGCTCAAAAGCAGCAACACTAGAACATTAATGCGCATAGATTGATTGAATTAACATAAAAAACAGTCGTTTATTTATGCTAATACTGGTGGGCCACGAAGTTTAGTGTTGGTAATTGTAAACGAATGAAACAACAAGGAAGCAAAGCTTACTTTAGTGGCTTCTGGAATTAAAACAACTTCCAAATTCGTGAAAATGACAAAACTAAAATGGTAAGGAGAATAATTAAAGGAGCATGTTTCACACTCAACAACAGATTGATGAACGTGAATTTGCTGTTCGGAACAAACAAAGTGATTATGTGACTCAAAGGCAGAGGCAAATTGTACAGCAGTAGGCAACAAAAAAGCCCCCAAAAGCACCAAAGCTAAAGTATTTTTACAAAACTGTTTGCTGCTAAACATTTTAAATCCCTTTAATTTTCCACAAAAATATAAAAACATTTTGGATTTTAGAGGAATTTATCAACCCAACTCGAATCCTAAACAATATATTTTTTGTTGTTCTTGTTGCATCAGTTTTTTATAATTTTAAAATTATAAAAATTAGCGAACGATGTAGGCAAACTACTTTAATGGAAAAACTTAATTTCCTCTTCCCTCACCTTTTTTGAGAACTACACGAGTTGGAGTATCTTTTCCACTAATTATGGATTGGGTACCCAAAGCAATTGCTCGAATGGTTTCAGCAATCACCTCCATGTTAAGGGTTTGAGGCTCATCTGTAACTTGATGATAATGGATGTCTACATCAATTGGCCCTGTAGAAAAGGTATGTGAGGGAATCCCCAATTCTGCGAGACTTGCATTATCTGATCTAAAAAATAACTGCAGATTTGGATAAGGATCTGGGAAAAGTCGATAAGCTGTTTTTTCTAAGTTTTTTTGTATTATGGTTCCAAAATCAGATCGTTCAAAGCCCGAAAGCCAAGCTGTTTTTGGACCGTAAGTTGAAGTTTTCCCTATCATTTCAATATTAATTCCTGCAATGAATTTTGAAGCATCTACGTCTTTACCAAAATGCCTTGAACCCAACAGCCCCATTTCCTCACCAGTGAAAGCAATAAAAACCAAGGAACGTTCATTATTTCCAAGCTCCTTGAAATATTGGGCCAAGGTAAGAACAGCGGTAGTCCCAGAAGCGTCATCATCTGCCCCATTATAAATCAAATCTCCTTTACCCTCACTTTTTTTACCTAAATGATCGTAATGTGCCGAAATAACTACATATTCGTCTTTCTTACTTCTACCCTCCAAAACACCAATAATGTTGAACATTTCAATTCCCTTTGCTGTAAAATTTTGTCTAAAAGTTATTAAGTTTTCAAAGGGAATTAAGCCAATCTTCTCAAATTCAGATTCTATGTATTGAGCTGCTTTTTCAATTCCAAGGGTACCAACTTTTCGACCTTCCATTGTATCTGATGCTAGAGTGTAAATATGCTTTTTTACCGTTTCTGTTTTAATATCAGAAGTCTTGCTTTGTGCATTAGTCCATTGAGCACATAGCAAAATTATTGCTGTTAAAAATGTAATTCTCATAATAAAGATTTGTTTTTTAACAATTTAAAAAAATCATAGGAATATGAAAAATAAACTTTTACATAACAGCAATCTCTCCAGGAATAAGTACTGCATGAGTTTCATCCGTTAAAGTATTTACACGTAATTCCATCAAAGGAGCATATTCTTTGGAGGTCACAAACCCATAAGCCATTCTTTTAGAGGGAAAATCCATCAATACCGTCCAATTTCCAATAGCCTCGCCCTCGAGAGTTCTCCCATTTTTGGTAGCCGCTAATAACTTACCTTTAAACTTTTCTAGTATCGGAAGAAAAGGAGAACCGTATTTCGTGAAATAGTCTTCATAATTTTTGACTTTCATCTGTCCAAAAATGTAAACCGTCTGTTCCATTCTTTTATTTTTTTAAACGTTAAAACGGAAATGCATTACATCCCCATCAATTACTGAATATTCTTTTCCTTCTACCCGCATACGTCCGGCCACTTTTGCCTTTGCTTCTGTTTTGAAAGTTAAATAGTCCTCATAAGAAATAACCTCGGCACGAATGAATCCTTTTTCAAAATCAGTATGTATTACTCCTGCTGCCTGCGGAGCAGTTGATCCAATGTTTATAGTCCATGCGCGAACTTCTTTCTCTCCAGCAGTAAAATAGGTTTGCTGTTTGAGTAATTGGTATGCCTTTCGAATTAGTTTAGCTGCACCAGGTTCTTCAAGTCCTAAATCATCTAAAAAAAGTTGGCGTTCTTCATAAGTGTCCAATTCATTTATGTCAGCTTCTACACTGATTGCCAAAACTAATACCTCTGCTTGCTCGTCAGCATTAAATTCTTGCACTTTTTTAACGTAGTTATTCCCCTTTGCTGCAGCATCTTCAGAAACATTACAAACATACAAAACAGGCTTATCGGTTAGTAGATGAAGTACGTCAACAACCTCCTCTCTTTCTTTTTCTGTTAGATCAAGAGAACGTACGTTTTTGGATTGTTCCAAAGCACCTTTAATTTTTTGTAAAATGCCCTGGACTTTTTGAGCCTCTTTATCTCCTGTACGAGCAGCACGATTGACTTTTTCTAAACGTTTATCAATGGTTTCAAGATCTTTTAACTGCAATTCAATATCAATGATTTCCTTATCCCGGATTGGGTCTACTGATCCTTCTACATGGATGATATTGTCATTATCAAAACACCTCAAAACATGGATAATTGCATCGGTTTCTCTGATGTTTGCCAAAAATTGATTTCCCAATCCTTCTCCTTGACTTGCTCCTTTTACCAAACCAGCAATATCAACTATTTCTACGGTAGCAGGAATTACTTTTTCGGGTTTTACCAATTCGGACAATTTTTCCAATCTTGGGTCAGGGACGTTAACCACCCCGATGTTGGGTTCAATCGTACAAAAAGGAAAATTTGCACTTTGAGCTTTTGCGTTGGATAAACAATTAAAAAGGGTTGACTTCCCTACGTTAGGCAATCCTACAATTCCTGCTTTCATGTATTTAATTTTAAAACGGCAAATTTAGTCATCTTAAACAATCTTTTGTGTTTTTTTGGATTAAAACACAAAATACTGGCTTACAAAAACAAAATTAATGACATATAAATACTCACTGACTGACTGAACATGCTAAATTGGTTTTTTAAATACTCCCGATATCCAAGTTAAGAAGTCTTAACTAGTGGTCAAAAAAATATGATTAAGAATAAAAAAAACTCATTATCTAATCTTCTGGATGCATAAAACGTTGTTTTCCCAATAATACTTCCTCGGTTTCTTGGTGATCCTCGTCTGGAACACAGCAATCTACTGGACATACAGCAGCGCATTGAGGCTCATCATGGAAACCTTTACATTCAGTACATTTATCGGGAACGATGTAATACAACTCATCGGAAATAGGCTCCTGAGTTTCATCAGCATCAACTTGATTACCTTTGGGCAAAACAATTGTTCCCTCCAATGAAGTACCATCTCTGTATCTCCAATCATCAGCTCCTTCATAAATAGCTGTATTTGGGCATTCTGGTTCACAGGCTCCGCAATTAATGCATTCATCTGTAATAATAATAGCCATAGTAGGATTTCTTTAGTTAAATTTGCATCAAAAATAAGACCTTATACCTTATTCTACAAATAAATGATTCAACTAGAACAAAGAATATTTGCATTAGACCGTCTTGGAGAATTTCTTCGAAATATTAATCCAAATGATTCCAATTATGATTCTCTTTTTGAAGTAATCAACAGAGCAAAGAATGTTAATGGCTGGTTTTCAAGTAAGAATGTACTTTATGCATTTTCTCAATGGGGAGATTGCCTCAACACAAAAAACTTGACCAAATGGACAAATTCCTACACTTTCTTGAAAAAACCTCCAAAAACTGTCGGTCTGGTTTTGGCAGGAAACATTCCCTTAGTTGGTTTTCATGATGTAGTAAGTGTTTTAGTAAGTGGTCATAAGGCATTGATAAAATGTTCCTCTTCCGACCCTTTATTAATCCCTTTTTTAATTAAAAAAATACAAGAATTTGAGCCCTCTTTTGTCAAATCTGTAGAGTTTACCAAGGATCGTTTTAAAAATTTAGACGGTATAATTGCAACCGGAAGTGATAATGCAGCTCGCTACTTTGAATATTATTTTTCAAAGGTTCCAAACCTGATTCGTTCTAACAGAAACGGCATTGCTATTTTAGATGGCAGTGAAACCAAACAACAACTGGAGGCTTTGGCTAACGACATTGTTCAATATTACGGACTCGGTTGCCGAAGTACAGCTAAAATTTTTATACCCTATAAATACGACTTAAATATAATTTTTGGTGCACTATATCCACACAGTCATTTAATGGATTCTGATAAATTTGCTAATAATTACGACTACAACAAAGCGGTATATCTTATGAGTCAGTCAAACATCTTAGACAATGGCTTTTTTATTCTAAAAGAAGATTCGACATATTCCTCTCCCGTTGCTTGCTTACATTATGAATATTATAAAGATCTCCAAACTTTGGAGAAAAAACTTATCAAAGAGCAAGATAGCATCCAATGCATTACTTCTAATCAAGAAAAAGAAAAGCATTTTGCCTTCGGAAAAGCTCAACATCCAAAACTTTGGGATTATGCTGACGGAAAAAATACTCTAGATTTTTTAACATTGTTATCTTAAACTGTTAAGAAATTAATTAAAAAATATATATTTCCTATACGTTTTTAAAAGGGTTATGCAGATATTTGCAGCTTAATAAATATTATGAAAAAGCATAATTTTAGCGCAGGACCTTCCATACTACCTGCATCAGTAACGAAAAAAGCCTCAGAAGCAGTTATTGACTTCAACGGAATAGGTCTTTCTCTTATTGAAATATCTCATCGTAGTAAAGAGTTTATCGCTGTAATGGAACGTGCTCAAGATTTAGCTTTAGAGCTTACAGGCTTAAAATCTAAAGGATATAAAGCCTTGTTTCTTCAAGGTGGAGCAAGCATGCAATTCTTAATGACTGCATACAATCTTTTAGAAACCAAAGCAGGATACATCAATACTGGTTCATGGTCTAGCAAAGCAATTAAAGAAGCAAATCTTTTTGGTGAAGTAATTGAAGTTGCTTCATCGAAAGATCGCAATTTTAATTTCATACCCAAAGGCTATGAAATTCCATCAGATCTAAATTATCTTCATATCACAACAAACAATACTATTTTTGGTACTCAATTCCAAGAAATTCCTGAAACGAATGTTCCTTTAATTGCAGACATGAGTTCAGATATTTTTTCAAGATCAATAGATTACTCTAAGTTTGATCTCTTTTATGCTGGTGCTCAAAAAAATATGGGTCCCTCAGGAACAACCCTTATTATTGTTAGAGAAGATCTTTTAGGAAAAGTTAGTCGTACGATTCCTTCAATGATGGACTATCAAGTTCAATTGAAAAGCGATAGCATGTTTAACACTCCTCCCGTGTTTCCTATATACACCTCCATGCTAACCCTAGAATGGTTAGAAGAAAATGGGGGGATAAATCAAATTGAAAAACACAACAAAACAAAAGCCGAACTAATATACAATGAAATCGATCGAAATTCAGCCTTCGAGGGTTTTGCTGCAAAAGAAGATCGTAGTAACATGAATGCGACATTCAATCTTGCAGATGGAGTTGATGGTTCTTTATTTGATACCTTATGGAATCAGGCCGATATCAGTGGGCTTAAAGGTCACCGATCTGTCGGAGGATATCGAGCGTCAATATACAATGCCCTACCCCAAGAAAGTGTTGAACTTTTGGTTGATGTAATGAAAGAATTTGAACAAACTTTATAATTTATATAAATGAAAGTACTAGCAAACGACGGAATTTCTCAAACTGGAATCGATGCACTCCAAAACAACGGTTATGAAGTCATTACAACCAATGTAGCACAAGAGCAATTAATCTCTTACATCAATAAAAATGATATTACAGTACTATTGGTTAGAAGTGCAACAACTGCGCGCAAAGAATTAATCGACTCATGTCCTTCATTAAAGATTATTGGAAGAGGTGGTGTTGGAATGGACAACATTGATGTTGAATATGCCCGTGAAAAAGGTTTAAAAGTAATTAATACACCTGCAGCCTCTTCTGCTTCTGTAGCAGAGTTAGTGTTTGCCCATCTTTACGGTGGTGTTCGTTTTCTTTATGATTCAAATCGAAATATGCCACTCGAGGGAGAAACTAACTTCAAGGGATTGAAAAAAGCATATGCTAAAGGCTTAGAACTCAGAGGAAAAACCATTGGAATTATTGGTTTTGGAAGAATAGGACAAGAAGTAGCTAAAATTGCATTAGGAGTTGGAATGCGCGTTATTGCAGCCGATAAATTTATGGAAGATGCAACCATTAATGTTGAACTGTTTAACGGTCAGTCTATATCTGTTGATATTAAAACACAATCCCAAGAATCTCTTCTTGCAGAAGCTGATTTTATAAGTTTACATGTTCCAGCACAAAAAGATTATGTTATAGGTGCTACAGAATTCAGTCAAATGAAAAACGGAGCTGCGCTAGTAAATGCCGCCCGTGGAGGTGTGATCGATGAAGTTGAATTACTTAAAAATCTTGAAAGTGGAAAATTAGCTTTTGCTGGTTTGGATACTTTTGAAGAAGAACCAAAACCTGCAATGCAAGTATTGATGCATCCAAAAGTTTCTTTAACCCCACATATTGGTGCAGCTACAGGAGAAGCTCAAGATAGAATTGGAGAAGAATTAGCACAACAAATTCACGAGATTCTCGCTTAATGAGTTATTTCGAAAGATTAAAAGCTAAATGGGACGTGAAGTCGAATCTTCAACTGTTCATCATTTTTGTTGTATTCGCTATAACTGGCTCTTCCTCTGTAAAGGTTGCAAAACCTCTAATGGATTTTCTAGGAATTCATCTCAGTAGTTTTGAGAATATTTTTTTGGGGTCCTTGATCTATTGGATTATTAGAATCTTAATTGTATTTCCAATCTATCAAATATTGCTTCTGTTTTTTGGAATCCTTTTTTTTCAATTTAAATTCTTTTGGGATTTTGAAAAAAAAATACTGAGTAGAATGGGTTTTAAACGTTTCTTGAAAGATTAAATAGAATAAACTAAAAATAATTTCAGAAACACAATTAAAATATTTATTTGAAGCCTTATCTAGATTAGAATTTAATTTTAAATTTTAAATAGAACTTTATTTTATTCGAAAGCCTATGCAATCACGGAGTTTTCAAAAGATGCAAATAATTTTGTTTCAATTTTTGAATCTTAGGGTTAATTACATAAGAACAATAAGGTTGTTCGTTGTGATCGTTGAAATAATTATGATGTTCCTTCTCTGCATTATAAAAAGGCATTTCTTCAATTAAATCAGTAACTATTGGATTATCAAAAGTACTTTTTTGAAGTTCAGAAATAAGCTTTTCAGCAACTGTCTTTTGTTCATTATTGACATAAAAAATCGAAGAACGGTATTGAGTTCCTACATCATTTCCCTGTCGGTTAAGAGTTGTGGGGTCATGGGTAGCAAAAAAAACAGTTAACAAGGTTCGATAAGAAATTATTTGAGGGTAAAATAAAATCTTTACTCCTTCAGCATGTCCAGTTCTACCCGAACAAACTTCTCTGTAGGCAGGGTTTTTAACCGTTCCCCCAATATAACCCGAAGTTAACTCCTCAACACCTTTCAAACGTTGAAAAATTGCTTCGGTACACCAAAAACAACCTCCAGCTATATAAGCTGTTTCCAAAGAATTCATAAATACAATTTAATAAACAAATATATTAACTAAATAAAATTAAAAATAAAAAAAAAGCTTTAATCTTTTAAAGAGAAAGGGATTATATATTAATTTGTAGATCATATGAAAAAACTAATTGTTGCGAAAAATATTCATAAAAAATTAGGAGACTTGAACATCCTAAAAAACATAGCTTTAGAAATTAATTCTGGAGAAATCATTGCTATTGTCGGACCATCAGGTGCAGGAAAAACAACGCTTTTACAAATTCTAGGAACATTATCTCGTCCAGATAAATCATCTGATGTTTTAATTCAAATCAACAATACGAACATTTTAGAGTTAAAAGAAAATGAATTATCACAGTTTCGAAACCAAGAACTGGGTTTTATTTTTCAATTTCATGAATTACTGCCAGAATTTAATGCTCTTGAAAACGTCATGATCCCAGCTTTTATAAAAGGTGTTGGAAGAAAAAAAGCGGAATTACGAGCCAGCAAGCTTTTAAATCAGTTGGGATTACAAGATAGATTAAACCATAAACCAACTGAATTGTCAGGAGGTGAACAGCAGCGCGTTGCAGTAGCTAGAGCATTAATGAACGACCCTAAAATCATTTTTGCAGATGAACCCAGTGGAAATTTAGACAGTGCCACAGCAGATGAACTACATCAACTTTTCTTTGATCTAAGAGATCAGTTTGGACACACTTTTGTCATTGTAACCCACAACCAAGAATTAGCCAATAAAGCTGATCGTAAAATTGAACTAGTCGATGGTAAAATTATAGTTTAAATGGAATTTGAGGAACTTAAAGAATTTTTAAACCTAAAAGCTGATTATTATCAATCTCAAGAATTTATCAAAGTAGACCCTATTCAAATCCCCCATCGATTTTCTAAAAAAAAAGACATTGAAATTGCTGGCTTCTTAGCAGCAACGATAGCCTGGGGAAACAGAAACAGCATCATTAAAAGTGGTAATAAAATGATGGAGTTGATGGAAGAATCTCCACACGATTTTGTTATCAATCATCAACCCAAAGATCTCAATCGATTCAAGGATTTTGTCCATCGTACCTTCAATGCAGAGGATCTGAAATATTTTATACAAGCCCTTCAAAGCATTTACCAAACTCATGGTGGGATTGAAAGCTTGTTAGAAAAATTGACTTCAACAATGCCCTTACAGACCTCTTTACATTATTTTAAAAAAACTTTTTTTGAACTTCCTCATCAAGCTCGTACACAAAAACATTTAGCAGATCCTTTAAAAGGCTCAGCCGCTAAGCGCATAAACATGTATTTAAGATGGATGGTTCGTTCCAATACTTCAGGAGTAGACTTTGGATTATGGAAATCAATTCATCCCAGACAACTTTCTTGCCCATTGGATGTTCACACGGGTAATGTTGCAAGAAAGTTAGGAATACTTAAAAGAAAACAAAACGATGCGAAAGCAGTCTTAGAGCTTGATTACAAGCTCCAACTCATGGACCCTGAGGACCCTGTAAAATATGATTTTGCTCTTTTCGGTCTGGGAGCATTTGAAAAATTTTAAAGCTCCTTAGATATAAGTCACTAAGATTGCCTTTTGTTTTGTACTTTTGTAATCAGATTTGGATTTTGTTTTACAATTGATGAAAATACTCCTAAAAAATGCGACTTTTATTGACCCCAAGAGCGCATTCCATTTCTCTTCTAAAGATATTTTAATAAATGACGGTATCATTTCAGCAATTGAAGATGAAATTACTGATGATGAGGCTAAAATAATATCTTATTCCAACCTTCATGTTTCAAGAGGTTGGTTTGACAGCAGTGTTTGCTTTGGAGAACCAGGTTACGAAGAACGTGAAACTCTCAAAAACGGTTTAAAAACTGCAGGATTAAGTGGCTTTAGTCAAATAGCCATCAATCCTAACACCAATCCAACTACTGACAACCAAACCGCCGTAGGTTATTTAAAAAGTGCTGCTTCTCAATCAGCGACACAAATTTATCCGATTGCTTCTTTTTCAAAAAACCAAGAAGGAAAGCAGTTAACGGAATTATATGATTTAAAACAAAATGGTGCCGTTGCTTTTGGAGACTTCAAAAAACCAATTCAAAATACAGAATTACTCAAAATTGCCTTACTTTATGCCCAACGCTTCAGTGGTTTAATTGTTTCTCATCCCTCCGACAATAGTTTTGGAAACAATGGAGGAGTTCATGAAGGAAGGATAAGTACCAAAAACGGAATGTCAGGATCCCCTACCCTGAGTGAAATTTTACAAGTTCAACGAGATATTGCAGTTTTGGAATACACGGGAGGGCATCTTCATATTCCTTTCATATCCTCTTCCCAATCGCTAGAACTTATCCGTAAAGCCAAAAAACAAGGACTAAATATCAGCTGTAGTGTTGCATTAGCTAATCTTTTATTTACTGAGGAGCAATTAAATGATTTTGACACCTTTTATAAACTTGATCCACCCCTTAGGACAGAAAATGATCAAACAGCCCTTAGGCAAGGTTTAATTGATGGTACAATTGACATGGTGACCTCAAACCATGAGCCCTTAAACCCAGAATTAAAACATTTAGAATTTGAATATGCTGCAACAGGCACCATAGGCTTAGAAGCTATGTTTGGAGTACTTTCGACTTTATTTCCTATTGAAAAAGTGATTTCGATTCTTACTAAAGGGAAAAATTTTTTTAATGTAGAAAACAACCCCATAGAAATAGGGCAAAAAGCTAATATTACCTTATTCAATCCAACTGGAAATGATACTTTTAAAGAAGAACACATAATTTCAACTTCAAAAAATTGTGCTTTTATCAATAGTCCAATCCAAGGAAAAGTATACGGAGTCATTAATAACGCACAGACTACACTTAAATGAACATAGATACAAATCAAGTACTTGAATTTCTTCATCAAAAACCAGAAAAAAACAATCCAAATTCTCCCGTATTATTTTTGTTTCATGGTTACGGAAGCAATGAAGAAGATTTATTTTCATTTGCCAGATATTTACCAAAAGAGTATCACATAATTGCCCTACGTGCTCCTATTATTTTGGCAGAAAGCGGTTATGCGTGGTACACCATTACTTTTGATGAGGATATGAATAAGTGGTCGAATGATGATGAAGGGATTCAATCCAGAGATTTAATTCTGTTCAATATAAAGCATCACCTAAATCGTATTAATTCATCTAGAGAGCAGGTCGATGTTTTAGGCTTTAGTCAAGGTGCTATTCTTAGTTGGGCACTAGGGCTAAGCTATCCAAAATACTTGCATAAAATTATAGCGCTAAGCGGTTTTTATAATCCAAACTTAGTGAAGGAAACCGAAGACAGTAAATCGCATCTAAATTGTTTTAGCTCACACGGCACAATTGACCCTGTAATTCCTGTCAGTCATACCCGAAAAGGCATAGATCTGCTCAAAGAAAAAGGGATAGCTCTGCAATACAAAGAATATGATGCGCCACACACAATAAGTCCTGAAAACTTCAGAGATTTAATTGATTGGATCGTTGGAAAGTAAATTTTAATTTGTGGGATATAAAAAGTGATCAATTACTTCAAAAGTAAGCTTTCCATTAGAATCAAATTGGTAATAAATCATGAGTTCTCCCCAAAAAGTTCCATCAGAAAAATCAGCAATCAACCACTTGTGATTCAAAATCTTAACCTTGTTGATTAGAAACTTCCCTCCCATTTCTGCATAGGGAACTAATGATGCTTCTGCATCCAAAAGATTCGTTTCGTATACCGCCTCTTTGATTAAAAATGAATTAACAGCGAAATCTAGGTCATCAAAATACCCTATTGCTTCTTCATTGGTGTCTAATGAAAAATAAATATTGTCAAAAAAACGACGTTTTTCGACCTTCAAAGAATCCTTAAGGTTAGTGATTAAAGTTTGTTTTTTTTCTAGTCTGTTTTGTTGATCCAGCAGGATTTTGTTGCTATTGACAACTTGAAAGATCAAAATCAATGAGACAAAAGAAAATAAATAAATAAAAATGTTTTTTTTCATATAAATTAGAACAAATAATAATCTAGTTTTTAAGTTGATGTAATTTGTAAATTATCAAAAGCTAAATGTACATTTTCGGGTAAACTGGCTTCAACTTCATCATGAAAACCAAGCAAATGACTGATGTGAGTGAAATAAGTTTTCTTGGGTTGAATGAGATTAACCATAGCCAATGCTTCTTCTAAATTTAAATGGGATGGATGAGGTTCTATTCGAAGTGCGCTAAGAACTAAAACATCCAAATCCTTTAATTTGTCGATTTCTTGATCTTCAATGGTCTTTACATCTGTCAAATATGCAAAATTTCCAAAACGATACCCCAGCACCTCAAGTTGGTGATGCATTATCTTTATTGGGGTTATTTTCATTTCTTCGAGGGTGAAATCATGTTTATGATCGATTACTTTTCTTAAAACAGATGGTGCACCGGGATATTTATTCTTATCATTCATAATGTAAGAAAAACGTTGATCCAAAGCATCAAAAACCTCTTGATTAGCTATGAATTTTATTTTTCCCTGTTTAAAAAAAAATGGACGAATATCATCCAAACCAGCAGTATGATCGGCATGTTCGTGAGTAAATAAAATTCCATTTAAATGTGGGATAGGGTTTTTCAAAAGCTGTTGCCTAAAATCAGGACCACAGTCTATTACATAGTTAAAAGATTTCCATGATATTATAATCGACACACGCAATCTTTTATCTTTTGGGTTTTTACTCAAGCAAACTGGATGTTTACTTCCTATAATTGGAATCCCTTGTGAAGTACCTGTCCCTAAAAAAGTAATTTTTAACATTATTTCAAAGGTAAATATTTGTCTTTAAAATAAACAAACTTTGTACATTTGTTAAGTAATACATTACTATGTCAACAAACCTATCTGGTGAAAGACCACTCGAGAACAGACCCTCAATAGAAGCTAAAGCTTTACGTATAAACTTGAATGAGCATATTTATGGGACCTTTGCCGAAATCGGTGCTGGTCAGGAAGTTGCTAGGCATTTTTTTAGGGTTGGTGGAGCTTCAGGCACTATTGCAAAAACTATCAGTGCTTACGACAAGAATTTCAGTGATAATATTTATGGTGAAGACGAAGATGGACGGTATGTAACGGAAACACGCTTAACCAAGATGTTAGGTTATGAAATGAAGCTTCTCGAAAATAGAATTCCAAGGTCAGAAAACCCTAATAAAATGTTTTTTACCTATGCCAATACTGTTACTACTATTGACTTTGCTAAAAAATTCAAAGGACATGGCTGGATGGGAATTCGGTATCAAACCGCTCCTGATCAAGAATACAGTGAAATTACCTTACACGTTCGTTTCAACCAGACTGAGGCACGATTTCAACAAGAATCTCTTGGTATTATGGGAGCAAACCTAATTTACGGAGCTTTTTATAAACACGATGAGCCCAAAAAGCTTTTAAAATATTTGTATGACCATATTGATAATGATGCAATAGAAATTGATACGATTAACTTTACTGGTCCTCTTTTTAAAAATGTAGATAATCGTTTGATGAGTTTACAATTAGTAAAAAACGGAATGACCGAAGCCGTTATGTTTAACCCCAGTGGAAACAATATACTCCCAGCACGAGAACTTTACAAAAAGAATATTTTGGCTTTACGCGGGAGTTTTAGACCCGTGACAAAAGTTAATATTGATATGTTCGAAAAATCTTTGGAGGTATTTCTTAAAGAACGTGAAGTTAACGAAAATAAAACGGTGGTAATCTTTGAAATAACACTTTCAAACCTAACTTTCCAAGGTGAAATAGACGAAAAAGATTTTATGGACAGAGCCAAACTTTTATGTTCATTGGGTCATGTAGTAATGATTTCAAACTTTAAAGAGTATTATCGCCTTGTCGATTATTTATCTCAATACACCAAAAAACAAATGGCATTAGCCATGGGAGTCAATAGTTTTGTTGAGGTATTCGATGAAAATTATTACACAGACTTAAGTGGAGGAATTCTTGAAGCTTTTGGAAAAATGTTTTACAACAATCTAAAAGTATACCTTTATCCTACAAAAGACGATAATGGGAACATCATAACGAGCAACAATTTAAAACTACATCCAAGAATGAAAGACTTTTATAAGTTTTTTAAATACAACGGAAAGGTTGTTGATATTTTTGATTTCGAACCTGAATATCTCGATATCTTTTCGCGAAAAATCCTACAACAAATTAATAACAATGAGGTGGGATGGGATGAACATCTTCCTGAGGGTATATCGGACATGATTGTAAAAAAGAAAATGTTTGGTTTTAATCCCGAGTCAAAAAAAGTATAACTTTTTAGAAAATTCTATTCAAGAATCTGAGCAGCATGTGCCTTTGTTTTTACCTTATCTATGACGCGTTCTACTTTCCCCTGACCATCGACAATAAAGGTTTTTCTGTGGATTCCATCATATTCTTTTCCCATAAACTTTTTTAAACCCCAAACTCCAAAAGCATTAATTACTTCTTTGTTTTCATCGGCTAGTAAGGGGAAAGGGAAATTATATTTTTTTGAAAAATTTTGTTGCTTTTTTTGAGTATCAGCACTTACCCCCAATAAAGTGTATCCTGCACTTTTGAGTTCTTCATAATGATCCCTGAGATCACATGCCTCAGCAGTACAACCTGGTGTACTTGCCTTTGGATAAAAGAAAACTACTAATTTTTTTCCTTTGTAATCTTCCAGTCGATGTAAAGTTCCTGTTTGATCTAAACAACTAAAGTTGGGTACTAAATCTCCTTCTTTAAGTGTATTCATTGTTGTTTTTTTTCTAAATTACGAAAAAGATTAGGCTTCTCAAAAGTACTATCAAATATTATATGAGTTTTTGAAATCTAACTTTTTTAATTCACTTAAAATGACAAAAAAAGAAAAAGTAGCCTTCACCATGAAAACCCTTCAGGATTTATACCCTGAAATTCCAATACCCTTAGATCACAGTGATCCCTACACTTTGTTAATTGCTGTTTTACTTTCGGCACAAAGCACTGATGTGAGAGTTAATAAAATAACCCCAATACTGTTTAAAAAAGCTTCTACACCACAAGAAATGATCAAACTTACGGTAGATCAAATTAGAGAAATCATAAAGCCTGTAGGGCTATCTCCTATGAAATCAAAAGGAATACATGGACTTTCACACATTCTTCTTGAAAAGCATAATGGAAAAGTTCCCCGAAATTTTGAAGCACTCGAAGAGCTTCCTGCTGTAGGACATAAAACGGCAAGTGTGGTAATGTCTCAGGCTTTTGATGTGCCTGCATTTCCAGTGGACACGCATATCCATCGCTTGATGTACCGGTGGGGATTTACTAACGGTAAATCTGTAGTTCAAACTGAAAGAGACGCAAAAAGGTTATTTCCTAAAGAGAAGTGGAATGATTTACATCTACAAATAATTTGGTATGGCAGGGAATATTCTCCAGCTAGAGGATGGAAAATTAAAAAGGATATAATAACAAAAACTATAGGAAGAAAATCCGTTTTGAAGGCTTTTAATAAAAGTTAAGTCAGTTTTATTTCTTTGATTTTTCAGAAACATTTTGCTTTGAATCATTCATCGTTTTGAATGCTTTTGAAAAAGCTAGAATACGCTTAACCGTCAGTTCACTAGGACCCTGTTTTTTGTTTGAAGAATTTTTAGGAGAGTAATTTTTTTCCATAAACTATTTTTGTATAGAATAAGAACGAAAAAAACAAAGAAATAGTATTCTTTATGCAGATAAAATAACCTGATGCTCCTCAATCAATTTTCTGATATTGATTACAGCATATCTCATTCGACCTAATGCCGTATTTATACTTACACCAGTGATTTCAGCAATCTCTCTGAAACTCATGTCTTTGTACAAACGCATGGTCAGCACTTCTCGTTGATCGCTTGGTAATTCTACAATTAATTTTCTTAAATCCTCAACAACTTGTTTATCGATCATAGAACTCTCTATGTTTGGAACGTCATCACCTATGATTTGAAAAATATCAAATTCATCTTTACTTTCAAAAATTGGAATTCGATTACTCTTTCTAAAATGATCAATTACTAAGTTATGAGATATTCTCATTACCCAAGGAAGAAACTTCCCTTCTTCTTGGTAAACTCCTCTTTTTAGAGTCCGAATTACCTTGATAAAGGTGTCTTGGAAAATATCCTCTGAAATTTCACGATCAAAAACTTTAGAATAAATAAAGTTGTAGATTTTGAGCTTGTGACGTTCAATTAAGGTTGCTAACGAACGTTCACACCCATCAATGTAACCTTTTACAAGTACAGCGTCAGTTAAATTTTTAAGAGAATTTGACATATAAATTACTTTTAAACACCCATAGGGATGAAGGTTTGCGATAAATTTAAAAGTAAAGTTGCTTTATATACCTAAGTTTATATTCTTCAAATATATATTATTATTTTTAAATGACAATAAGTTAATTCATTAATCGTTAGTGTTTTGATTTTAAATAATAAAAATAAATTCACTCTGTTATTTATAAAGCTATATATTTATCAATTAAACCTTCATGTCAGATCTTTCTAAAAAACAACCGAACAACCCCTTACACGGGATTAAGCTAACTTATATATTAGAGGAGCTAGTTGAAGTTTATGGTTTTGATGGACTCGGCTCCCGAATCCCCATTCGATGTTTTAATTTGAATCCCTCAATAAAATCAAGCTTGAAGTTTTTAAGAAGGACTCCGTGGGCACGTGATAAAGTGGAACAACTATATCTCATAACTAAATCGCAAAAAAAATAAGGTGATATTTGTAAATAACTTAGTAAGTCCTGATAAAAAAATTGGGAGATAAGTTGTATCTTACAACCTTCATTTTTAGTATGGAAGACGTTAGAAAATTAGACCCGAAAAATCATATCATTATTCTAGGGGCTCAACTCCACAACCTTAAAAACGTTGATGTAGCTATCGAAAGAAATAAACTTACCGTAATCACAGGATTATCGGGTTCAGGGAAATCTTCTTTAGCTTTTGATACCCTTTATGCTGAAGGTCAAAGACGATATGTAGAAAGTTTATCTTCTTATGCGCGTCAATTCATGGGAAGGTTGAACAAACCAAAAGTAGAGCAGATTAGGGGAATTGCTCCAGCAATAGCTGTTGAACAAAAAGTAAACTCCTCAAATCCCAGATCGACTGTAGGTACGAAAACTGAAATTTATGATTACCTCAAACTACTTTTTGCTAGAATTGGAGTTACCTACTCTCCCATTTCTGATACCGTTGTTAAGAAAGATAGTGTTTCAGATGTTATTGATTATATTTTTTCTTTAGAAGAAAACACCAAATTGTTGCTATTGACTTCTATAGCCAACACTCAAAAAAGAAGCCAAAAAGATGTAATAAAAATTCTGATTCAGCAGGGATTCGCTCGTATATTTTCTGATGGCAAAATGCAGCGTTTAGACGATGTTGTTGAAAAGCCTCCTAAATCTTTTGAATTAGTTGTTGATCGTGTAGTTTTAAAAAAAGATGACGATTTTAAAAATCGGCTTTCCGATGCAATTGAAATTGCTTTTTTCGAAGGAAACGGTAGCTGTGCTGTAGTTTCATTGGACGGCAAAAATCGAAAAGAATTTTCGAATAATTTTGAATCAGATGGGATGCAGTTTGTAGTTCCAAATGTTCATTTATTTAGTTTCAATAATCCTTTTGGAGCCTGTTCAAAGTGTGAAGGTTATGGAGATATCATTGGAATTGACCCTGATTTGGTAATCCCGAATACTGGACTATCAATTTATGAAGAAGCTATTGTTCCATGGAAAAGTGGGGCAATGCGAAAATACTATGATGATTTGGTAAATAATGCTTACCGTTTTGATTTTCCAATTCACAAACCCTTTTATGAGCTGGATCAAGATCAAAAAGATTTGATTTGGAAAGGAAATTCATATTTTACTGGATTAGATAAGTTTTTTAAAAAAATTGAAGCTAAGAATTATAAAATTCAAAATCGTGTTTTACTATCCAGATACAGAGGAAAAACTAGTTGTAACTCATGTCAAGGAACTCGATTAAAACCAGAAGCTGGGTATGTGAAAGTAGGTAACAAAAGTTTAGCTGAATTAGTAAATAAACCCTTAGATGATTTATTAGAATTCTTCGACAACTTAAAGCTTTCAGACCAACAGCAAGAAGTTGCCGATAGGCTTCTTATTGAAATCAAAAGTAGACTTAATTTCATTAAGGATGTAGGACTAGGTTATTTAACTTTAAATCGAAAATCAAATTCTCTTTCGGGAGGAGAATCCCAAAGGATCAACTTGGCTACTTCTTTAGGAAGTAGTTTAGTAGGTTCAATGTACATATTAGATGAGCCAAGCATTGGACTACACTCTCGAGATAACGAACGTTTAATAAAAATATTAAAACAACTTCGAGATATCGGCAACACAGTTATTGTAGTAGAACATGATGAGGAGATAATGTTAGCCTCAGATCGCATCATCGACATGGGTCCAGAAGCTGGAACACTTGGAGGTGAAATTGTTGCTGAAGGAAAAATGAAGGATATTTTAGCTACAAAATCACTGACGACACAAT
>Ga0209632_10000068_pt1 | contig 101714 bp, 125 predicted proteins | sample COG_10_FD_184754 | JGI IMG/M metagenome (GOLD analysis project Ga0209632, IMG submission 184754) | Pelagic Microbial community sample from North Sea - COGITO 998_met_10 (SPAdes) (version 2) | ecosystem: Environmental > Aquatic > Marine > Neritic zone/Coastal water | place: Helgoland, sampling...
GCATCATGTAGATACCACAACAGAATTCGGACCTCCTTGGATGGATATTTTATTTGAAACACATAATGAAAAAATAAATCAAGAAAAAATGGATTCAAGTGTAATTAATATGTCAATAGCATTTATAATAACAATATCGAGTTACTATTATTTTTCAGACTACCTAACTAAGAAATAATTTTATATAGAGAGAAAATGTATAAAATTATTTAAATAAAATTTAATATATACTTTCAAATAAATTTAAACAAAATAAAAAACTATTAATTTTTTTCACTGATTTCTTTTTTAATAGAAATCAGCTTAAAAAAGCGTTTGTATCTTTTTTTTCCATTTGAATCATAACCGTCACTTTTTCTAATAGGTTCTAATTTGATAAAATGTACTTTTAGAATTTGTCTAACTAAATTTAACAATGGCCATTTTTGTTTCAAGCATGCTGATTCATGAAGAGAGGTTAAAAAAGAGGAACTAATATATTGTTTTAATTCCGGAATTTGATTTTTTATTGCATTATATTTACTTGGATCAAGTAGGATGTCTCTTGAAATTATAAAATCGTTATCAATTTTTTCAACTGGAATTCCAATTTCTTCTAATAATGATCGAATTTGCGAATTCATAATATATTTTACAAAGATTCTAATTCGTACAACAAGGAACCATCTAATTTTTCTGATGTTTTATATTTTCCTATAATATCTGGCCTTTCTTTGTTCAAGGTTATTTGCTCAGTATCGTAAATATTTTTTTCATCATCAACATAATAAATAATTCCTTGAATATCTTGAGCCCATACCGACTTTTTCCTACGAATTTCATTATTTCCTTTTGTTTCACCTTCAAATACTCCATGTGGAACTCCTTTTGTATGGGTTCCGCAATATTCTTCGCCATCTCTTTTCCTTCTTGTACATTGCTCACCATTTGCTCTTTTTGCACAGCACCTATCTAAACAAGGTACCGTATTTTTCACTCTTTTTCTTTTTTGAAAATCTTCTTTTTCCAATACCAATTGGTTATCAGAAAATAAATTTGACATAAGCTCAGACAAACGATTGTGATAAATAGAAGTAATTTCAGATTTATTGTCAAAAGTATTAAAATCAGATTCTAAATTTTTTATAGTCTTATGAATAGATTCACGAATTAAATTTTTAGATTCAGTTATATAATTGTTTATTTTCTTGTTGATTCTCTTCTCCATCTTAAATAATTAATTTTAAATATAAGATTTAAAATAAATCAATTTTAATTGAAAACAAGACCTCTATTTTTAGGTAAAATAATATAAAAAATTAACATAGCTAAAACAAATAAAAAATATCCTAAAAAATAGGTTAATTGTATGTTAAAAAAAGAAAGAACTAAGGTAGAAATATAGAATAAAAAATAAAAAAATAAAATAAATCCAATAGTCTTGAGAATAAAATACATATACTATTTAACAAGAAAATTTTATTATTTATCAACTTTGCGTTTAATATTTTCACGGATCTTTTCTTCACGATTATTTAATAAATATTCTGTTAATTTTAACCCCTCTTCTTGATTATTCAGGTAATTAGATAATTTTGATAGTAAATACTTTTTACTAATTGATTGTTTTACTTTATTTTTAGAATACACCAATTTTCCATTATTAATATCAAAACAATCAATTTCATTTGTTTTCATTACATCTACCAGCTGATCACTTAATGATTTTTTATTCTCTTTTTTTTTTCGTAAGAGAGAAGACAATTCTTTAATTTCTTCGTCGGATTGAATCCATTCTTTAATAAGATGAACTAGTTGTTCTTTTGTTTCCATTAAATTATATATTATTATAAATTTTATATCCTATTAAATAATGATTATTATTATTATACAAATGAATTGGTTAATTTGGTTAGGATTAATTAATTTAATATCAGGATTTAAACAATATACCACCAATCAACAAAAATTTATTAAATCGTTAGAAGATTCTTCCAAAAAATTAATATGTGTGTTTGGACCAGCCGGTACAGGTAAAACTCATATAACATGTCATCATGCAATGGAAAAATTTAGAGACAAAGAAATAAATAAAATAATTATAACCAGGCCTACAATTTCTGTAGAGGAAGAAGAAATAGGATTTCTACCTGGAACTCTAAATAAAAAAATGGATCCCTGGATCCAACCCTTAATGGATGCATTTTTAGAACACTATACAAGTGATCAAATTTATACATTGATATCAACTAAAAAAATTGAAATTTGCCCATTAGGTTTTATGAGAGGAAGAACATTTAAGAATAGTTTTATAATTGCTGACGAAATGCAAAATAGCACACCAAACCAAATGTTAATGTTATCAACTAGATTAGGAGAAGGGAGTACGATGGTATTAACAGGAGATATTCAACAAAAAGACACATTAGGAACATCAGGATTAGAAGATTTTATAATTAAATATAAAAACTTCAAAAAAAACAAAAAACAGATTGATGTTATTGAATTTACAAAAAAGGATGTAAAAAGGAGTGCTATAGTTTCACTAATTATTGCTATGTACGAACCTTAAGGTGGATTATGTAAGTTATAATGTTGAATACAGAGTCCTTGTTTTTTCAAATTTCTACTACATTGTTTTCCATTTTTTAAAATTTCTGTACATTTTTCTGGAATAATATTATTTTTTTCTATTTTTTTAATTTTTTTGTGAGTATTACAAAAATTACCAAAACAATTTTTTCCACACGATTTTCCTTTATTTTTACCTGATTTAAATTCATATGTACATGACTGTACTCCCATACAGAATTTTAAAGGACTGTTGACCCCTCTAATTCGTTGAGGTTCCAGTTCAGGATAAAATGGTAAGATTGATGATTGAACTGATCGACAATAAGGACATTTTATCTGCGAATCTCTTAATTTAATAGATTCACGATTATTTCTTATTTTTTGATTTCTAACTTCATTAAAAATGGCATTATAATTAAATTTATGAGAACATTCTAATTCAATAAAATTTTCTGTCAAAGGAATTCTACTAATTAGACATGTATTTTCGGTTTGATTGTCTTCCTCTAATAATGCATTTTTTAGTTCAGAATAAAAATCAAAATTCGTCATATATTTATATAAATAGTCTTTCCTTTATATATATAATAAAAATATGGAAGAGAAACATAATAAAATTTGGGGTAAATATACTTGGTATTTATTTCATACCATGGTTGAAAAAATAAAAGAAGAATTTTTCGAAGAGGAAAAAAATAATCTAATTGGACAAATAAAGAATATATCTTCCAATCTGCCGTGTCCAGATTGTTCCGAACATGCATCTAAATTATTAAATTCTTATAAAAATTATCATTTAATTAAATCGAAAGAAAATTTAATTAATTTTATTTTTGAATTTCATTCTATAGTTAATCAAAAATTAGAAAAAGAAGAATTTAAAAAAGAGGACCTTAAACAGTACAAAGAAACAGACTTAAGAAAAATTGTCGTATTATGGAATTCAAGTTTTAAAACAATAGGTGTTAATACACGAATGTTAACAGACACTATGAGAAGAAACAGAATTAAAACTCAATTTATGCAATACATACAAAATAACATTAGAAAGTTTGAATCATAGATTCTTAATTAATTGTCCATTTTTATAAACAGAACATTTGAATTTTTGCTTACTAGGTCTCTCACATACCGATTTATTACTAACAAATTCATCATAATAAAGTAAAGATTTATAACCAGATACTTGTAAAAGACTAACCCAAAAAAATCCCAAGACCAATCCTAATAATCCACCAAAGGCTATTCCCGAAATGGGATTACAGTGATTTCTAATACGACTAAAAGCATCTATGAAAAACAATGAAAGCAAAAAGGCAATTACCCAAAAATTTAGTTCGTCGTTGAAGTACATAGGAATAAAAATATAAGCAAATGTAAAGGCTATAAATAAACTATTAAATGATGGACTATTATAAAAATTAGATTGAAATGGCATTTCGAATAAATCACATGATGCTGCTTTTAAGGGACTAGCAGGACTTTTGATCAAATTTACAATAAAAATATTGATAAAAAAGGCAATAAAAATTCCACAAAGATATATTATTCCTTTAATATTTTGATTGAATATTGAAGCCATTATTAATAAAAATCCCAAAAGAAAAGGAGAAATTACAGAGATAAATTGAAACATATTAACTAAACTTAATTCCATTGCCATAATGATATATATTATCTGTATAAAAAAGTATATATATATCATTCAAATACAAGTTCTAAAACTTGAGAAATATGAGTAACGCTGTGAAATTTAATATTATCTAATAGTGCCGAATCTCCATATTTTTCTTTTAACTTTTTAAAATCTTTTTCATTTTCTTTGGGAAAAATAAATTCTTTTACACCAGCTGCGATTCCACCTAGAATTTTCAAATCCAAACCTCCTATTTCTGTAACATTACCTTGAAGATTTATTTCTCCTGTAATAGCAATTGTATTTTTAATCTTTTTATCAGTTAATTTACTGTAAATTGCGGTAGTAATTGCAGTACCGGCAGAAGGACCATCTTTTGGTGTAGCACCTTCAGGACAATGAATATGGATACCTTGTGTTTTATTTTGTTCAAAATTTGCAATCAATAATTTTTTTTCATCGTCAGACAACAAATTCCATGCTAAAGTCTTTGCTACTGTCATACTTTCTTTCATTACATCTCCTTGTTGGCCAGTAAGTTTTAAATCTAACAGTGTTGAAGTAACAAATAAATTAACTTCTATTTGAATTATTCCACCTCTACCCATAGCATTCGCCCAGAGTCCATTAATAAGCCCAGCTGAATTTTCTTTATGAACATTTACTACCTTAACAATATCTCTCTCTTTTAATAATTCTTTCACCATATCTTCAGTCACCAAAATTGGACTTGGGAAGTTCTTTTCTCCCTTTAATAATTCCAAATTAATTTCTGAAATTATTTCAAATAATATTTCTTTAAGTTTTCTAACACCAGGTTCCATAGTATAGGAATTAATTATAAATTCAATAACACTATCATTAAATTCGAAGCATTTTGAAAGTCCAACCTTCTCAAAAATTTCAGGAAGAATATGTTTCTTCGTTACTACCAATTTATCTTTTACTGTAAGATGACTAAACTTTACTCTATGAATCCTATCTAGTAGTATTCTATCTATTGATTGAGGATCATTATAAGAAAAAATAAATAGAGCCTTCGATAAATCAATATCAATACCACTAAAATATTTATCTTGAAATGAATCATTTTGAGTAGCGTCTGTTAAATGAGTAAATATACCGATTATTTCCTTTCCATGCTCTGTTTTACTAATCTTATCCAGTTCATCAATAAAAATTATAGGATTCATGCATTTAGTTTCAATTAATATTTCTACTATTCTTCCCCATGTTGAACCAACATATGTATAGTTATGTCCATCAATAGTACTTCCATTAGTGGAACCACCTACTGCTATAAAAGAAAATGGTCTTGAAACTCCATCATTATCTTTTAGACAGTTAGCAATACCTTTTTTGGCAAGAGAAGTTTTTCCTACACCAGGTGGTCCTTCAAATCCAAAACAATGACCGGAACTTGTTCCATTTATCCATTGGCCAATTATCCTTTCTACTTGTCTTTTAGCCTTATCATGTCCATAAATAGCATCATCCAAAGTAGTATTTACAGAGTTCATATAGGATAATATTGAGGTAAGCTTGACATCAATAGAATTATATAATTGATTTATTTTTAAGAAGGAATTGGTTAAAGGAAGAGAGACATTAAGATTGTTTAAAATCTTAATATTTAAACCCGGAGAATTCTGAGTATTTATTAATTCAATAACATTTTGTCCCAACTTCGCTTTAGAACCACTTGTATTTAATTTGGAGAATGAGAACTCTGTAGATAACTTATTTATTTGTTGAATTTCTCTCGATAAGTCCTTTTTATTCAAAGTTAAAAGAGTATTCACTAATGATTTTCCTAAGCTGTTCAAATGTGGTAAATTTTCTTTATAATAATTAAAAAAACTATACATTTCAATTGTATTAGGATTTTGTGGAATGGATTCTCCAATTGTTAATGAACTTTCATTTTTGGTTAAACATTCAAGAAATTGTTTAAATTCTGAAGAAACACAACTCATTACTTTAAGTATTGGCTCCTCTCTATAAATATTAAAAGGAATTTTTAATAGTCCTTCCAAATACTGTCTTGCCTTTGAGCCTGAATCCTCAGATTTAGCCTTTATTTCTTTTAACTTAGCCATGGCTTTTTCTTTGATAGAATCAGATACTTTCATTAAACAAATTTGTTGTTCGAAAGGAATTTTTTGATTATCAAATTCAGATAATTCAGATGTATATTCAATTGTTTGTTTCATTGCTTCCTTGAAATATTTTTTAATGTTCCACGGTAAGCTATCATATAAAATTGTTTGTTCATATGTATCTACAGTTCCATTATTATCATTAGATAAAAGATCATACAATAAATAAGACAAATAGTGAAAATCTATATCATTATATTTTAATAGCATTTGTATAAGAGTTGCTCTTTGTAAATAAATATCCTCATTCAAAAACTCTTTAACAACATTTGAAATAGACTTTTGTTTTAAAACACTTAATTTGTTCATATAACCAACAAACTTGTTAAAAAGCTCATCAGAAGAAAAAATTAAAAGTTCTTTCACAGTTAAACTTTCAATAAATCGATCATAAGAACTATCTAAGAAATCAGGATCTGATGGTTTATCATTTAAAAGATGGTGAATTCTATTAGAAATAAAAGGTTTTTGAATACAAGAAGATTGAATATCATCTACGATTCCGCAAATAACCAATGATTTTTTTAATTCTTCGTGATGAATACATAATTTAATTCCATAAACCTTTGTCAAAAATGATTTACTTGTACGAGCAAGATCAAAGCAATCAAAATTATTGCCAGATTCTAAAATCATATAATCTTCTATAATTCTATTTTTTGCAATTTCTCCTGATTTTTTCACTCTTTTTCCATCTTTCCAAACAATAACTTTGTAACCAATAGGATGAACGAATTTGGTTATAACATCAAATTTAGATTGATTTTCATCTGTAATTATTTTTTCCAAAAAATCAGTTCCGAAACATACAGTAATTAGATCATTAAAATAATATGTTCCGAATGTCTTTAATACAGAAGATAATTCATTATTAAGTTCTTGTAATTTAGCAATTGAATCATCTGTGTTGAAATTTAAATCATTTATAATTAAATTATTCAACAGGATTAATTCGCCAAATATCGAATCTAATTTTTGAAGACAAACACTTAATTCATTCGATCCAAAAATATCCATATTTTTATATTTTTGAACACCAATTACTGTGTTTTGAATGATGTCTTGGAATATTTCAATTTTATTTTGAATAAATTTTTTTACATCAACATCATTGACATTAACCATATAAATATACAATATTAAAATTTTCTAAACTCAAATATTAATATTGTAAAGGAAGTTAAAAGAAAAATAATTAAATGTATATGGGTATTCCAGCATACTTTGTAAATTTAATAAAGAAATATAAAAGTATTTTACATCCAATTTATTCAAATATAGATTATTTATTTTTAGACTCTAATTCCATAATTTACGATTCATTATCAAAAATTGATTATAAAGCAGGTAATATTGAAAATCAATTAATTAAACTTGTTGAATCTAAAATTAATTATTATATAACAATCATTAATCCAAAAAAAAAGGTATATATTGCGTTTGATGGTGTAGCTCCTGTTTCTAAATTAGAACAACAAAGACAACGAAGGTATAAATCATTTATTCAAAGTACAGTATTAAGCGAAACACAGAAATGGGATAAGTGTGCAATTACTCCTGGGTCGAAATTTATGGATTCCCTTTCAAATCATTTAAAAAATAAATTTAATACTCCTAAATTTATTCTTTCAACAAGTAATGATCCTGGAGAAGGCGAACATAAAATTTTTGCTTTTATAAGAGAAAATAATTTTGATGCTGATGATAAACTGGTTATTTATGGTTTGGATGCTGATTTAATTATGTTATCCTTGTGTAATTTACAATACCACGATAAAATTTATTTATACCGAGAGACCCCTCATTTTATTAAAAGCGTCGACAAGACTCTTGAAAATGATAAATTATATTTATTTAATATACCTAAATTTTCAGAATCGCTTCAAAATGAAATAGAAAATAAATTTAATAAACATGATTTCCTAAATGATTATATATTATTATGTTTTTTATGTGGTAACGATTTTTTACCACATTTTCCTACAATAAGTATAAGAAGCGATGGATTGAAATTTTTATTAGACAATTATAAATATTATCAATCAATCAATTCCATTCCATTAACTAAAGATAATCAAATCCAATGGAAACAATTAAAAAAATATATTAATTTAATACAAAATGATGAAGAAAAACGACTAATTAATGAGCATAATCAAAGAAATAATAATAAAAATTTTAATAAATTTAGGTCCCTTGAAGATAAATATAACGCATTTCCGAGAATTGATAGAGAAATAGAAAATAGAATTAATCCATATCAAATTTATTGGCAAAGTAGATATTATTCAGAATTATTTAAAATTGATATTAATAATGGAAGGAAAAAACAAATTTGTTTAAATTATTTGGAAGGAATCGAATGGTGTTTAAATTATTACACTCTTGGAATAACAAATTGGGACTGGTGTTATAACTATTCTTATCCTCCCCTTCTTCAAGATTTGAAAGATTTTATTCCAGATTTCAAAATCACATTTCTCGAAAATAAAAAAACGGCACCAATTCATCCTATCAGCCAATTAGCATATGTAATACCATCAGCTAGTTTTCATTTATTACCTTCAGCATTATCTAAATATTTATTAGAAAATCATCATCAATGGTATCAAGACGATTATAATTTCGAATGGAGTTACTGCACTTATACTTGGGAATCTCACTTACATTTATCTAAAATTCAAATCCCAAAATTAGAAAAAATTGTTAAAAAAATCTGTAAAGCATTTTAAATAAACATAAAGTATGACGATTAAAATTTTTTCAAGAATTAAAGAGGGAGATATTTTTTATAATAATAATAATAATGAAATCATTGTGAATAATAAAAAACAGGCTAATACCTTTAAAATAAATCACACTTGGGGACCAAGAGTATCAAATAATGAAATATTTGAAAATATAAATACTCAAATACTAAATAATAAACATTCATTTATTGTTGCATTTGGTTATACTGGCTCTGGAAAAACATATACAACAATCAACTTATTAAGAAATTTGATTGAATATAATAAATCTAAAAATAAAAAAATAACCCTTGAATCCTATCAAATATACAATTCAAAGGTATATGATTTATTAAATAAAAATCAAGAAGTGAGACATTATAAAGTGGATAAAATTGTAATTCAAGGATTAGTTAAAAAAGAAATTCTGAATACAGAAAATACTATCAATGAAATAACAAATAATAGAAATATTAGCAGCACAACAAGTAATAATGTTTCCTCTAGATCACATGGAATATATAAATTAAAAATAGATAGTAAAAAAACAATAACCATAATTGATTTAGCAGGGCAAGAATATGGAAATGAATCTCATAATCAACTATTACAAAAGGAAGCCGCACAAATTAATTTAGATATGTTAAATCTTAAGGAATGTATTCGAAATTTTAAAGATAATAAACCGTATATCCCTTATAGACAATCAATAATAACTTTCATTTTAAAACCTATTTTTGATAAATTAGCAAATATATATTTTATTTGTACAATAAACGGAAATCATAATAAACCAAAAATTATTGATAGTTTATATTATGCTTCTTCCTTGTATAAAGAAGAAATATGTAAAAAAACAAATATGGAAGAAAATAAATTATTAATGTCATATTCTGAATATCTCCAAGATATTAATTGGTATCAATGTAAAGAAAATGATTTATGGAGAGAAATGAAAAAGGGGAACTTTAGTAAAAAGGATAATATTTCATATTATTTTGAAAAAAAACAAAAGATAATTAGTGATTTTAAAAACAAATTACCATTTTTAAAATGAAAAAAGATTCCGAAAATTTCTTTGTCGAAGAAAATTTCTTTGCTGAACTCTTCCCCCCCTTTGGTTATGAAGTGAAAAAAAATGGGTTGGGGTACGATTTGTTGTAGGAGATTGGACCGGAGTTGTAGTAAGAGGTGTATTTTCACTTTCATAATAATTAGGTTCTTCAAAATCAACCTCATTATTATTATTAATAAATAAAGATGATTCATAATTAAATATATCTTCAAATACTTTAGTCGAAATAGTTTGTAATGTAGATGTTTTTATAATTTTTTTCCTACATAAAGGACAGCTATTTTTATGAACAATTTGTTTAAATAAACAATCAATACAAAACTTATGATGGCATTTCGTAATTACGAAACTATTAACAATAGATTTAAAACATATTGGGCATTCAGGATTTTCCATAAATTATTAATAGACAATAATAATTACAGTAAATAATGCTTGAACCATTGTAAAGGTTTTACATAAATTAGAATAAGGATAAATGTCACCATATCCTAATAAACATGCAGTAATGACAGAAAAATATAATCTATTAAAATACAGACTAAGATAGGATTCGTGAATTGTTTCCTTTTTTACTTCATTGGCTAAATCTTTTAGATCTCTTTTGTCATTAGTAGTAAATAATTCCTTTTGAACAGATTCTATTTTATCTTCCGCTTCTTTATCGATAAATATATCTTGAAGTAAATTTATTCCTCTAAAATTAGAATCATCTAAGAAAGAATATATTAAACTAAAAATAAAAATTTGTATAAGAAGGATAGCAATCTTTTCATGTTTTTGTTGAGGGAAATAGATAATTTTTTTAAAAAAGGAAAAAAATGACATTTATATATATTTTGTTATATTTTTTATCTAATATACTGATATTTTTGATTGTTTATTCGTTTATATTTAATATCGACATCCTTAGGTAGGTTGATATCAACTAAATCACCATTAGGCATTATATTTGGAAAAATTAAAAATTCAGCTTTGGATTGGGGATATGGATTATTAATTGTACAATGAACTTTACCACCCCTTAAGTATTTAATCCTTTCAGTTTCATTGACAGAATAATTTTCGTTCATATATATTAATAATTATAAAAGGAAGAGATATAATATGACGAATAATATTTTTACAAATATTCCATCAAGACAAATATTTTTAAATACAATTTTACCACAAAATCCTGGGTATATATTTATAAAGTTTGGAGCTTCATGGTGTAAACCATGTCAAACAATTAAAAATTGCGTCCATTTTCATTTTAATAGATTAAAGGAAAATAATTTTTGTTTTGATATAGATATTGATCAAAATAGCGATATATATGCATTTTTCAAGGGAAAGAAAATGATAAGAGGAGTACCGTCAATAATGGTTTGGCAAAAAGAAAATTTATCGTTTGTACCCGACGATTTTATATCAGGGGGTTCAATAGAAAATGTGGATATCTTTTTTAATAAGTATAAATAATTTTTTTATTAACTCTAAATAAAATAAATGGATTCACTAAATTTAAACATAGAAGATTATGAATTGAATGATATTTTAAGGCTATTCAAGGTTAATTATAACTTTGGAGAGGATGAATTAAAAAGAGCAAAAAAAATGGTATTACAATCACATCCTGATAAATCCAAACTAGACAAAAAATACTTTATTTTTTTTAGTAAAGCTTACAAACAACTTTATTATATTTATACATTTAAAAATAAAGAACAACAATCTTTAGATGATAATTTAGAACAAGAAAATTTAGACGATAATGATTTCAGTGAAAATAAAATAAAATTTGCAAATTCTAAAAAATTTAATGAAAAATTTAATAAACTTTTCGAATCAAATAGATTAAAAGATGAATTTGCAGAAAATGGATACGGAGAATGGTTAAAAAGTGAAGAAACTTCTTTAATCTCATTTCTTAACGAACATTTTCCTAATTATAAAAACGAAAGCAAAGAACGGCTCACATCCTATATTAATGAATTTAAAAAACAAACTCATGAATTAGTTGAATATAATGACTTAACAAGCTCTTCTTCAAAGGGCCAGTTCTCTCATTTAAATACTTCAAATACTGAATCATATGAATCTGATATGTTTAGTAATTTTAAATACGAAGACCTTAGAAAGGCCTACAATGAATCAATAATAAGGGTAACGGATCTTGATAAACCAGAGGTTAATTATAATTCAGTAGAAGAATTACTTACTCATAGAAATAAAAGCAATGTTGCTCCTTTATCTTTAAATCAAGCAAAACAATTTTTAGCAGAAAAAAGTCAAAAAGAAGAATTAGAAAATACAGATAGAGCATTTTTTTTAGCAAAACAATGGGAAGAATCTAAATTAATTCACCAAAAGAGCGAACAACAATTCAGGATGATTAGAGAATAATAAAATAATGTATTTATATATATCAAAAATGGTTAAAAATAATATGCTAAATTATATAATTTTATTTGGATTAGCAGGGGTAGGTGGTCTATTATACAATAGATTCCAAGAAAAACAAAATAAAAATAAAAAAAAACACACAGAATATGGATTGCTTGAAAAATATATGGCATCTCATGATGAAGAACTAAAGATGGAAAAGCCAATTTTATGGATTTATATTCCTCAAGTTTATAATAGCAGAAAATGGGAAAATTTTTATAGTAGATCAAATACCAATCTAAATACACCTTATCTCTCCTTAACAATTGAAAGCATTGTTAAACACTGTAGTAATTCTTTCCAAATTTGCTTCATTGACGAAACCTCTTTTGAAAAATTAATCCCTGACTGGCAAATTGACCTAACAACAGTTGGTGATCCAGTTAAAAACAAGTTAATATATCTAGGGATATTAAAATTGATTTATTTATATGGGGGTTACTTAGTACCTAAATCATTTTTATGTTTTAAAGATCTTAATAATTTATTAACAGATAAAACAATTTCATTTTATGATAATCAAAATAAAGCCGATTCTAATTGGATTGGAGCTCCAAAAAATAGTGAAGTAATTTATAAATTCATTAATTATATGGAAGGAGTCATCACAGCTGATTATACTCAAACATCAATAATTGAAGATCTACGAGGTAAATGGATTCAAAAAAATAAGAATAAAATTCAAATATATTCAAATAAATTAATTGGAAGAACTGTTAATTCAGGAAAACCTCTTTTTATAGAAGAAATTCTAAGTACAACAGCCAATTTTAAACTTGATCCCGAATCTTACGGAATTTATTTAAATGACGAAGAAATTTTAAAAAGAAGATATTATAATTGGTTTTGTTACCTTAGCCCTAACGAAATATTGGAATCTCAATTATATTTAGTTAATTATTTCAATAAAGCTTTACAGTAATTTAATCAAAAATTAAAAATATTTGTGATTAAAAAGAAAATTTTGTTTATTTTTTAAAATAAATGAAATAATAAATATCATAATTTGACTTATCATATTTTAAATTAGATACAAAAGATACACCATTTATTTTACATATTTGTCTAATTATAGTCATAAACCTATTATAATTCATCTTTCTTTCAACATAATATTGTTTTGATTTATGGTAATAAGGTTTTATTACTTCGATAAATGGATCCCATATCCCTTTAAAATTTGCTTTTTTAAACGAAGAAAAATTAAGAATATAATATGAATCAGTTTTCATATAATAAACTTCTTCTAAGATATTATTTAATAGGGAAAAGGGAATCACATCTTTAAATATCTGATTGGTCATTATATATATTAAAATAATTTAATTATTTTATTGGTAAGAAAATATAGTTCAAATTCATCTTCATGTGTATTATGAAAAATAGCGATATATTTACATAGTAATTTTATAATTTTATATTTAATTTCAACATCTATAAAGTCATTTAATTTTATATAAAAAAATAAATAATCTAATATGTCAATTACAGAAAATCCTGAATTAAATATGACATTTATTTTTTCTAACGCACCAATTAAATTTTTATTTTGACATTCCCTAAAATATAATTTTAAATCATTAAAATGAATGTTTGTGCATAACAATTCTACTAAATCTTCTGTAATTAATTTATTATATAATTTACATTTTTCTAAATAATTTATTAGTGCTCGGATACTTCCATTCGATAATTTTAACATTTTATTTTTAGAGATTCCTTCAAATTGAATTTTCTCTCTTTTAATTATTTTTTCCATTATATTGTTTAAACTTTCTTCAGAACATGAATTTATTCTTAATATTATCAAGCGAGATTGAATACTTTCAATTACCTTTTGAATATTACTACATGAACAAATAAAATTTATATTATGTCCATATTTATCCATCGCATTTCTAAAAACTTGCTGACTCTGTTCATTTATATTATCCAGGTCGTCCAGCAAAATTATCTTTTTTTTATTTTGAAAAGTTGAGGTTTGACAAAATGTTTTTACTTCACTCCTGTAGTAATGAATTCCTTGATCTTTTAAATTATTAACATGCATTATATGGTGAGGAAGATCTCCAAAATATTCATTAATAATTGATTGAATTAGTGAAGTTTTCCCTGTTCCAGATTTACCTACAAATAATATATTAAGATTCCCAATTTCAATTAGTTCTTGTATTGATTTTATCAAATTTTCATCTAATTCAAAATCAGAGATGACTAGGGGTTGATATTTTTGAATAAATGAATCTTCCATATTAATAATTAATAACTTTATATTTAAATAAATAGACAAGTAAAAAGTTTAAAATTTAAAAATTATAAATACTTATGAATAAAGATTATGAAATTTTAAACATTGATACAAATTCGAACGAAGAAGAAATAAAAAGGGCATTCAGAAAATTGTCGATGAAGTATCATCCTGAAAATTCAAATGAAAATTTAATAAAATTCAATCAAATAAATGAAGCTTATAAGTCAATTATTAATAAATTAAATACACCAAGGCAAAATAACGATAATCAAACAAAAATTTTGAATAATATATTATCTAATTTTCCTACATTAAATTATCCGATTTATGTTCCAGATATTTATATTAATTTAACTATTTCATTAGAAACTAGCTATTTAGGTTCAAATATGCCAATTGAAATAAATAGAACCATTAATAATAATTCTTCAAATCTACAAGAAACAGAAACAGTGTATGTAGAAATACCTAAAGGTGTTGATAACAATGAAATTATTATTCTTGAGAGAAAGGGAGATATAGTAAATGGATTAAAAGGAGATGTAAAAATTCAAATAGAAATAAAAAATGAAACATTATTTAAAAGAAGAGGTCTAGATCTATTTTATTTTCATAAAATTTCTTTAAAAGAGTCACTTTGCGGGTTTCAATTTAAATTACTTCTCCTTTCAGGAAAATTTATTAATATTAAAAATAAAGAAGGAAATATTATATCCCCTAATTCATTCAAAACTATTTTTAATATGGGAATGACTAGGAACAATCAAAACGGCTCACTCATTATTGAATTTGAAGTTGAATTTCCAAATAGCTTAACGAGTGAAAAGATAGAAAAAATAAAAAATATTTTATAATATACATGGACGATTTAGATAAAATGTTTGACCTTACAAATAAGAAAAAGAAAAAAAAAGAAAAATTTAATTTTGAAAAAAATAAGAAAAAAATAACTTTATTATATCCTTACAAGGTTATTTTGAATAGATTATATTCTCTATTACCAATTCGGACAAAGGATGAAAAACATAAAATAATTATTGATAATCCTGTTATAAAATTAAGTGGAAGAAAAACAATATGGATAAATTCAGAAAAATTTGTAAATGAATTAAAATTAATTCCCGTTACTCTAATAAAATTTTTAGAAAAGGAATTTTTATGTGTTTTAACGATAAATACAAATAATCAAATTATTTTCCATCAAAAAATTAATTTAATCAAACTAAAAAGTATTTTACAGGTCTTTTTAAAAAATTATAAAATTTGTCCTACATGCAATTCATTCAACACAGAATTAATAAAAAAAGATAAACTTCTTTTTCTAGAATGTAATGACTGTTTCCATACCAAAACAGTTCATCTAGATCTTTTGAAATGATCCATTTAACTCTCGGAATCTAATTTGACCAAGACTACAAATATGTTTTTTATATTTTTTATAATAATTTTTCCAAACTCTTTGGAAAATTCTTAACCAAAAAGTCTTCAATACTGTAATATAAACCCCTTCAACATCATAAACATCTGCTATTTGTAATGTAAAGTAATTCGGATCTTTTACAATATTTTTCAATTGATAATTATTTTCATTTTCTATTATAAAAGGAATTACATTAAATTCATAATTTCTTTTATAAAATGTAATTCTTTTTTGATAGAGAGATTTGTAAAACCCTTTCAAGGAAATTCCTTCAGAATAAATATAGCTTTTTACCAACATTTCTCTATTATTAAAATCGGAATAATCTCCATGCCTAAAGTTACAATATAATTCGGTAATACATAATTTATTATGAGCAAGTTGTTTCATATTTTATATAAAAAAAAGGATTTTTTTTTATTCAATTCAATTTTAAATTAAATGATAATTATATAAGCGCAAGAGGTATAAATACATATTTGTCCAATAATCATCAACATTCTATAAAATTTTTTTTTTTTCTCATTTTGCATGTTCATCTCATCGATTATCTCTATCTCATCTTCCTTCAATGTTAGATCAAATTCATCGTTAAGAATAGGAGGATCGGTGTATAATTCATTAATTTCAATAAAATATCCATATTTATCTCCCATATTAAGTATTTTAATTATAAATAAACATTATAATTAAAATTTATTTCAATTTTATTTTAGTGTAATATATAATAATGAACTGCAATAAAAAATTCACTATGAATATTATTCCTTCTACCTGCAACGGAAATTGTATAAAATTACTGTATAATAATCTTACCTACAGCCTAACGCAGCGGGGAAGAGGAAATGTTGGATTTGGAAATACTGCTCTTGGTAAAAGAGCTTCATTCAAAAGGTAATTAATATACTTTATTCCAAAAATGCATATATTGAAACTGATTGTATCTTCCCTTGATTAAATTACAACATTTTTTAGGAGCAGCGTGTAATATGTTATGACGACGAACTTGTCTTTGGATTAATGAATTTATTCCAATGGTTTGTGTTACTAAACATAAACTATAATCATTGTTATTAATTTGACTACCAGCGCGTTTCCATGCGATTCCGGGGGCTACAGGCATTATATATATTATTAAGAAATTCTTTTAGAGGAACAATTTACATCAACTATATAGAGAGAATTTTCTGTTTCAATTAAATATTCTGTCTCAACTTTATAGATTTTGCTAATAGGACTTGTATATTCATCTTCGGACTTTACCAACAATTTTTCTCCATCAGATTTTACACCGATTATTACACCTCCACTTGATAAACTATCTACCCAGTAGTCTAACATAATTGGCTTATCTTGAACAATACTTATTTTTCCAGCATGTTGTAAAGCAGTTGATGAAGGTAATCTATAGTTAGACTCTTGAGCCTCATTGGTAGTTGAATTTGAAGTTGAAGTTGAAAGTTCAGACATTATATAGAATTATTGATGATTTTCTTTAAATATTTTTACGCAATAATACCTAAACATATTTACTTATAATCCTTTTCCGAATCCAGATGAAAAATCAGATATTATAGAAATAAAGATATTTTTCATCTTACTAATAATACTCTTTATCTCAAATTTAAAACAACTACTATCACCAATCATGTCAAATGAAATTGTTCTTCCTGTTAATTTTGATAAAAAATATGACAAAGGTAATAAAACCAAATAATAAAATAATAATAGAAATGGTCTTATAAACCATCTAAATATAAATTCCAAACCTGTCCAAATCCATTTTGGTAAAATTAACTTTAAAAATTGAGAAATACTTGTAAAGCTGTAGGCAAATATACAACTAGGTAAAGTTATTATTTTTTCTACAATAAGCAATAATACATCAAATAAAAGAACAAACACTTGGGCCAATTTTTCAAACAATCCAGTAAATGGTTTAATAATAGATTTATCAAATATATCAATAATTTTATCAAAAACACCACCTATTCTTTCTTTAAATAATTCATTTCCATAGGATTGAATTATTGACGGAAATGACTCTAAAGTTTCAAATATTGAAGAAAATACTTGAGGTATAGTAGAAACATATGTAGAAAATCCCTTTACTAATCCTGAAAATCCAACTATCTGTTCTTCAAAAATTTTAAACTGTTGGGGCAATTTTTTCAATTCTGAATAAGACTTATTAACTATTCCTTCTACCTTCCGAATTTGACCAAAAACACCGGCTACTAGTTGAATAATTTGTTTTAATGCTGTAAAAGGATTACTTGAAATCTTTGAATTGACCTTCGAAATAGGTTTTTTATCTTCTGGGATTGGTGTTTCCCATCTTTCACCTTTTGTATTCTTTTTATCTTCTTCAGCTTTTGAAATATAATATTCATTTTCTCTCTTATTTTCTTCATCTTCTATTTTTTTTTTCAGATTTGAGTTTTTTTCTTTAATTTTTTCTGTTTCTTTATCAATTGATTGTTGTAAAGTCATAGATTCAATTGTTGGTGATAAATGATATAATATTAAAAGTAATGAAATACCTGATATAAGTATAAATTTCCACATATAATTAGATTAGAGTTTATATTCAGGAAATTTTCCAAAACTTTGACGAAACTCTGTTCCAATATTACTGAAGGTATTGGCCATTTCATTTATAAGAGGCTTAATTTCAAATCTTGTACATCTTTGGATCCCAAAAAAATCATCTGAAAAATTAACCTTAAAGAAAACCATTAATAAAAATCGAATTGGATAAATAATAATATAATAAAAAAATTTTAAAATTGGACCAATTATCCATTTTACAATTAATTGAAAAAATCTTGTTACCCAAGAAGGCAACAATAATTTCAAAAAATTACTAATTCCTAAATATGAATAATAAAAAATACAACCCGGAAGTGATATTAGTTTATCTACAATTAACAATAGAACTTTAAATAAAATTACAAAAATATTACCAATACCTGTAAATAACGCCTTAAAAGGATTAATAATATTATTCTCCATGATTTTTCCTATAACTTGAAAAAATCCTCCTATTTTATCTAAAAAAATTATTTTTGATATTCGTGTTGTTTCACTAGGTATTTTCGAAATAGTTTCATTTATACTGGTAAAAATAGGGCCTAAATTTTCTAGAAAATATTTAATTCCTGTTAAATCTGACAAAGTAGAAATAAATGAATTAGAAATATTTTGAAAACGAGAAGGTATTTTTTGAAATTGAAGATAAATGGAATCTATTGCTTCAATTAAATTATCCAAAATTGAATCAAATTGTTTTATTCTCTCCAATAATTGGCCAATTGCTTTAACTGGATTACTTGAAAATCCCGTACTTGCTATCCCTGTAATCTTTTGATTTTTCCGAAATTCCATTTCTTGCTCTAATTGTGCTTTATTTTTGACGATTTTGGCTTTTTCCTGTTCTTCTTTTTCTTTATTTTCCTTCGCAATTTGTTTCCTTTCTTCATCAGTAAATGCTTCTTTGAAAGAAAATGGATTCCATAAATATATCAAAATAAAAACAATAAAAATCAATATTTTATAGTACATATACTATACAATTAAAAATTAATTTTCGATAATTTACCAAAATTTTTTTGGAATGAGGTTTGAATTGAACTTCCTATATTCTGCATTTCATTTATTTGTTTATCAACATCAAAAGAATAACAAGATCCACTGGTTTTTAAATAATCAGAAAATCCAAAACCTAATTTATCTAAAAAATAAACTAAAGGCAATAATAAATAAATTTTTATCAAAATAAATAATGGAAATATAAATGTATTGAAAAAACTTTTTACAAATTCTGGAATAAATAAAGCTAGTAAATTACCTAATCCATCAATCCAATATCTTGGCAGACATACAGGCAAAGACCTGATCTTTTTGGCAATTTCTAATAATATATCAAATAATTGGACAAATATTTTACTAATTCCGAGAAATAAAGCTTTAAAGGGTGCAATGATGCCTAGTTGTATGCTTTCATTAATAGCTTTATATAGTTTTGAAATATAATCAACCAAAACATCGAGTGTATTTTGTTTCACAATCCCAGGTAACCTTATTAAACTTTTTCCAATAGAATCAAAACTATCATTGGTACTTTTAACTAATGATGAAACAGTAGATAGTAAATTTTTAATTTGGGATAATAAAGAATCTATTTTAGTTAGTTCTATTGGAATGTAAGCCAAATATTGAAAAATTTTATTTATTTTTCCTATTAATTTATTAAATTTTTCAATTATACTTTGAACCTTTTTTTTCAATTCATTTATTGCTAATGCTGGATTTAATATATAAAGAGCATCAAGTGCTCCTTCTTTAATTGCCTGAGCTGTTTTTTTTGAGATATCCTCTGAAAATTTTTTGAAATCATTAGCTGCTGCCCTTGTTTCTTTGGCTGCTTTTTCAGCTAGAGATTCCGCCTCGTCGGCTAAATCTTTTACTGATTTACCTATTTTTTTACCTATATTAACAATTGGTTTGAAGACTTTTGATGGACCACCTCCCATTAATATGAATAAATACTTTTTTTTTTGTTATAATAATTTCCAAAATTATTCAAAAAAAAATATTGGTATTTGTATATATGAATAGGAATTTACAAAATAAAGATAATTATAAAAAACTTTTAAACATAACTGAAGGAGAACTTTTTGAAAAATACATGGATTTAATAGAAGAATATAGTAAAGTTTTCACTAAAAATATTTCGATTAAAAAAGAACCCTATCTACACTATGTTTTTAATAAAGGAATTCAAACAATATCACATATTTTTCAATTTACAATGTTATATACCAAAAATATAGAATTGACCTTTTACCATTGTCAAAAGGCTTATTTCTATTACTTTGAATTTATAGGTCAAGTAGGAGATAATAATCATAGTTTTTTAAAATTGAATTCGAAAGATGCAATTATATTTTGTTATAAAAAAACAGTATTTGATTTAGAAAAAAGTGAAGTATTAACAAATAATAAAACAAGTCAAACTTTTTTTAGGTTGGATGAATTAATTAAACAATATAGTGATCTAATTAGTTTTATACCTACAAGTGTTATCAAAAATTTTGAAGAAATATCAAATCAAATGAAAGATCTTAAACAATTTTATAAATCAAATATAATAAATGATCTTCATAATAAACAAAAAAATTTATTTATTGAAAAAATAACTATTTTTTTTATAAAAAATAATACAATTCCTTTTGAAAATTGTATTAAGTTATTGAATATTTCTTTTAAGGAAAACAATCTACAACATTTAAACAAAATTGAAATTGATTTAAAAAATATTTCTTCAGAATCATGGTCAAATATTGGACAATTATTTCCCTATTTACACCACGATTAATCTTCGCCTACTTTTCTTTTTTTTAGATTTATTGTTTTTATCAAGTTCGTATTGAGGATCTAAAGGATAACCTACCATTTTATATTCCTCTTGTAAAATCTCTCTAATGAAATAATAAGTTTTATATAAAGTACTTTCATTGCATTTTCCTACAATTAATATACTTCCAGTTCTAAAAACCATGAATGAAACCTGTTCTTTAGTGGTACTAGAAGCCACTCCTGTTTGAATCTCAAGCTCAGGATCAAAATAAAACTTACACATAATCCCAGGATAAGAACATGGGTCATAAGATGTGTGTAGGTTATATTTAAATTTTAAAATATTATATAATTTATCTCGATCAATAAAATATCCACAATTAAAATTTGAATTTATGAGAACAGTTTCTGTTTTTTCTCTAATGAAATCTACCGAAAGATTACATTCATTATTTAAAAGATCTACTAATTTGTAAAGAATGTAATATAACATTTCATCAGACTGAATTCCAGGCATTTCAATCTTACCTGTATTGAATATTTTTACATGTGATTCGCGAAATACATTATTCATTTTAATACGAAAAATCAAAACAAAACAATTGTAGAACGCACTTTTTTCTTTACATCGATAACTTAATATATCTTTCTTACACATTCCAATACTTATTTTCCTCGTATCTTTAAATTTTGTTTTACCACTTGTGTTATCTACTTGAGATATTATTTTTTCATTATAAATTTTCTCGTTTTTTATTCTTTTTTCAAAAACTTCTACTTGTTCCTTGGAATCAAAATTTAATTTCATTTGTTTTTTTATCACTCCTTCTTTTGGGCAAGTATAAGGTAAAATCGGGATATCCCAAAATTTATTCAAATCGATTGGTTTATTTAAATAAGAAATATTGGTCTTTGTAGAAATATAAATATCTGTTGATTTAGGAATTTGTTCATTTCTATTATCTAATGACAAATTTTCATCATTATTATTATTATTATTAATTTCTCTAATATCTTCAATACAAAATTGGTCCCATTCTTCCTCACACGATAGCATTCTTTATTTAAATTAATTCTTTTATATTCATTTCAATTATATATAATAATATAAAGAATATATAAAATGGAAATAGTAGAAAATGAAAAGAAAAAACAATCCCAGGATCCTACTTCAGATGTAGAAATTAAGGAATTTTATTTAAAACAAAATAGTTTTAATCCTACAAAATCAAGCCCTCCTAATTTATTTATTAACAAATTAGAACTTAGAATGAAAAATTACTTTTCAATTTTTAAAAATTCCACTAATTTTTCTACAAAATAATTCAAAATTAACTGTTCGTCGTCTATAGAGTTAGAATGAAACAAAGTTTCATAAAAATCCAAAAATTCCGGTGTTATATATTCAATTTTATTTTTGAAAATGTAATATAATAAATCTTTAAATAATTGCATATGTTCAATGGTATGACCGTTACATATATATTGAAGATAATTAATACATTTAGAATGATTTCTCGTTTCTGTAAAAGTTACAAATATTTCTTCATAAATTTTATTTTTACTAATTCCACTAAAATCTTGATTCAGTTGTAAAAAATTTATCATACTTCTAACATCGGATTTAAAAAGTTCTTGTAAAGAAGTTATGTTATTATCGTTTATTTTTAATTGTTCCTTTTCAACAATACTTTGCATAAAATTTATAACTTGGTCTTTGGGTAATTGGTTAAATCTCAAACGGATAAATTCATTCTGTAATGAGTCATCAATCCTACTTATGTAATTACAAATTAAACAAAAACGGACTGTATTTGAATATTGTTGAAGGACATATTTTAAAGCACATTGTGCATTTTTAGTCATATAATCTACCTCATCTAATATTACAAATTTTAATCCTTTACTAAAAAGACACTTACTATTGACAAACTGTTGGATTTGATTTCTTATAATATCAATTCCCCTATCATCTGATGCATTTAAATGTATTACTAAGCCTTTTGATTCTTGATTATAGGTTTTATGATAAGACGAAATTAAGTTAATTATAGTTGTCGTTTTTCCTGTTCCAGGTGGACCATAAAATAAAAGATTAGGGAAATGATTATTTTTCACAATATTCGAAAGAATTACTTTATTTTCATTACTTAATACTATTTTATCAAAATTATTTGGTCTATATTTTTCTACCCATGGTATATGATTCATAATAATATATTTTAAAACTATTTAAATTAAAATACTTATTAACTCTTAAAATGGTTAAAAAATCAAAAATTTTAAAAAAGAACGATGAACCTTCGGTTCCAAAAAAAAGAGGAAGAAAACCAAAAGGAGGAAAAATAATTGAAAATGTTGTTAATGAGGAACCAAAATTGACAGAAAATCCCAATGTGATTCTTCACCTTAAGGTTAATTCAAAAGATCTAATACCTGATACAAATGAACCGATTATTCAACCTTCAAATGATCCTATTTTTATAAATTTTCAAGAAGTAAATCAAAATAAAAAAGAGGTAACATTAGAAAAAGATCAAGAGTCTTCAACTCAACAAACTAGTATTAATAATAAATTAAAAGAATTACAATCAAATCTTCATACAAATAATATTTCTGAATATAATTCTGCATGTTTCTGGTGCACTTTTAACTTTGACACTCCTCCAATCTATATTCCCAAATATGTTTTAAACAAAAATTATCATGTCTATGGTTGTTTTTGTAGTCCAGAATGCGCATCTGCATTTTTAATGAACGAAACTATTGATTCTTCCTCAAAATTTGAAAGATATCATTTATTAAATCAAATTTATGCCAAAATTTACAATTACAATAAAAATATTACTCCTGCTCCTAGTCCTTACTATACATTAGATAAATATTATGGTAATTTGACGATTCAAGAATATAGATCTCTTTTAGGAAATAATAACTCGTTTTTAATTGTAGATAAACCTTTAACGCGAATAATGCCTGAACTACATGACTATAATGACGATTATTTATTAAATTCTAATAAAACAATCAAACAATCATTCAAAATTAAAAATGTCCAAAAATCTACCAAACTTGAAATCGTGAATTCTAAGTTTGGGAGTAAAATATGTTCTTAATTTCCTTGTAATTTTTCTTCTTCTTCCTTCTTAAATCTATAATTTTTATTTGCTTCATCTAATGTATTACGAAATAAACGGAGTCGTTCTTGATTTGAGGTTTTACATACTTGTTCTTCCTTCGGTTTTATTTGATGGAATTCGCGCAAAACCGCCATTACATCTTGTTCAAACTCATTTAATTTTTCTTGAGCTTTATCCTCACAATAATCTGTTTGTGAAATGATTATTTTCAAATTTGAATCCATATAGGTAAGTCAATTATTATATTTTTAAATCATATTAAACGATAATCAATTACATTACATAATGGATAAACAAATTGAAGTTTCTCAAAGCAAAATTAAAAATATTATTTCTACACTTACTGATCAGGTACTAGGGGAATATAAAGAAATATTTGAAAAATTTGTATATACCAAATCTGAAGAAAATTCTCTTTTTGAAAGTTATCAACAATATATGGAAAAATCTCCTCTTGTTATTGATTTGAAAATTAAATATGAAAAAATCATTCATGAAAAGGAGGAGGAAATTGCCAATTTAAAATTAGCCTTATCGGGAAGTCCAAATATTCAACTCGAGATTAAAGAGATTGAGGATCTTACCGCTGATGATAATAATGTTCCTTTACAAGTTCAGGTAAAAGAAGAATTGAATAAATATTGCAATGGTCAAAATGTAAAACTTGAAAAAAATATTGATGAAGAAGAGGAGGAAGCTGAAGAAGCTGAAGCTGAAGAAGAAGTTGAAGCAGAAGTGGAAGAAGAAGCTGAAGAAGAAGAAGAAGAAGAAGAAGAAGCTGAAGAAGAAGTAGAAGAAGAAGAAGCTGAAGAAGAAGAAGAAGAAGAAGAAGAAGTTGAAGAAGAAGTAGAAGAAGAAGAAGCTGAAGAAGAAGCTGAAGAAGAGGGATGTGAAGAAGAAGAGGAAGAAGAAGAAGAAGAAGAGGAAGCTGAAGAAGAAGAAGCTGAAGAAGAAGAGGAAGAAGAAGAAGAAGAAGAAGAAGAAGTTTTTGAAGTAGAAATAGAAGGAAAAAAATACTACTGCACAGGAGAAACAAGTGGAACTTTATATGAATACTGCGATGATCAAGATGTCGGGGAAAAAGTTGGTGTTTTAAAGAATAACAAAATTTGTAAATCATAAATGATTTAAAAATATACCTATTTAAACAAATAATGAAACAATCTTTTTCAATATTTGTTTTTTACTTATATTATGTTTATAGTGTTTTAGAGATTAAATCAAAAAGAGTAATTAATCACCCATATTCTTTACAATTATATAATTTTTTAAAAACTTATTATGAACAGTATGTTAAGCCTGAAGTTCAATTACATATGTATATTGTTAATGAGGGAGATTTAAAAGAAATAACAGAATTACCTAATAACCCCATGTATATAAAGTTTGAATTAGAAAATATAGAATTATTTACCTATAATCCAAAAATTATCCCAGATTTAAACACATGTGAAATAGTACCCTTCAAATTTATGGCAATTGAATGCGTGTTATCGGATTCGCAAGAATTTAGTTTAGAAATATCATACACTGAAAATTCTCAAATCTTAGGGAAGGAACATGTTGCTTATTTATTAAAAAAACATCATAACTTTACATTAGAAAATGATTATACTTTACATATAATTGACAATAACGGAAAATTAATTCAATTAACAAATAATAGTTTTATCGAATTGAAGAAAGATAAATATCTTATTAATAAGAATAATTTAAAAAATTGATACTAATTATATATTAAATGGAAGTTCAAAAAACTACCATAATGGAATTGGAGGAACCATTACAAAAATATCCTCTCTTAAACAAATGGAATCTTTTTGCCCATTTGCCTCATGACACTAATTGGTCATTGAAAAGTTACACAAATATATGCACTTTCGAAGAAATTGATCAAGTATTAGCCACACTAAATAATATGTCTGAAAAACTAATAAAAAATTGCATGCTTTTTGTTATGAAAGAAGGAATAACACCATTGTGGGAAGATGAAAATAACCGCAACGGAGGATGCTTTTCATATAAGGTTAATAATTATCAAGTTGTCGAAATATGGAAAAAATTATGTTATTGTTTAGTGGGAGAATCACTCATTTCGAAAGAATCACATAATTTAACAGGAATAACTATTTCTCCCAAAAAAAATTTTTGCATTATTAAAATTTGGCTTGGAGATTGCGTTAATCAAAATCCTGAATCAATCACAAGTATTGAAGGATTATCATCTCAAGGATGTTTATTCAAAAAACACATCCCTGAAAAATAATAAATTGAATATATATTATTATGAATTATAGACAACTTGCTTTCTTATTTTTATGTATCCCTATTCGATTATTAATAGCCTACTTTGCTTATTCTATTTCTTTACAATACCTACCTCTTCTTGCGATCGTGTTAGGAACAATCAGTATTACTACACTTACTCTTTTTTTTACAAAAAGTCGGTTGAATGCTCCGGAAGGAGGGGGAGTAACATGGTGGAAAGATCTTAGGTTATTACACGGAATGTTATTTTTAACGGCAACCATTTATGCACTTTTAAAAAATAAATATGTTTTTATTCCGCTACTTATAGATCCTATTATCGGGCTATTTGCATTTATACATCACTACTATCAATAATATTTTACAAAAACTTATAAAATATTATTATAATACAAATGAATTTTTCGAATAATCCTCAAGCTGTTTATAACGGAAATATGTCTGGACAAAGAAATATGTTCCTTAGTTCTTCTCTCGCTGCGGTAATGATCGGATTTAGCAGTAAGTTTGAAAATAAAACAAGGGCATTATTTGTTAAATTATTAGGTGCTCTTATATTTTTTATTTCAATTTACATCGGGTTTTCTACTAATTATGATTTTAGATTTTACCTTGATAAAATGAAAGGAGAATTACCCGATTATATACCAGTTGAAAATTGGTATAATTGGACTCTTGTCGTTTATACATACACAATTATCATTTTTGTTATCGGTTCTCTTTTCTTGTTCAAAAACTTCCTTCCTTTTAAATTTTGAACATTTAATATTTTACTTCCTTTCCACATAAAAGGGATAAACAAATGTCAATAAAACAATAGCTAGAACAATTATATCGAAATTCCTAATTATTTTTTTATATTTAATTGGTAATTTTTCCATTTCTTCATTATAATAAGGAGGTTTCAAGGGTCCTGAAAACCATCCAAATAATGTAGGCATTAGTCTATCATTGCAGTCATAAATTACATCATACCACGCTAACAAAACATAAACAGCAGTTGCTAATAAAAATGACATAACAAATTTATGGGCTAAGTATTTAGGCCTTGGTAACCAATATATACCAACTACAAAGGCTGAAACAACAATACATTTGGGATTCAAATGTAAAGGAGAATTAAATAAACCACCTCCCATTTATATATGTTACTAACAAAATTATGATGATGGTAATGGAGAAAGTGCTAATTTAATTTCTCCTAAACTAGCAACATGATATTTAACAACTAAAGGTAAATCATTTTCTAAATAAAGTTCTATTTGATTACATAAGTTAGTACATTTAATGAAATAACCTAGATTTTTTAAAGAAAATTCTCCTTGAATAATCTTTGAAGAATCAGGTTTCAATTGGAATTCTAATGATCCATCTGATTCAACTCTTCTTATTTCAGCTGTTGCAAATGAACCTGAACATTTGAAAATTAATTCATTCGCCAAAGACTTTATTTCCAATTTATCAGATAAAGGACTTAAATCACGAATAATCTTTTGAAAATCAGATGAAGGAAGATTAATAATAGAAGAAAAGGAAACATCAGGTACTTGCAACTCTTCATGATCTGGCTCAATCAATCTTAATTTTTGTGTTTTACATTGCTTAATATCACCATTTTCAAACTTTAATCCTAAATAAGAAGTAACTCCATCTTGATAATCTTCATTTTCAATATAAATTGTTAATGTATCATCATTATCTATTGAATTAATTAATTTGAATAAATGAAACATATTTACCCCAATTATAATTTTATCAACTTTACATTCGTACATTTCAAAATTTTCAGCCCTCAAAAACAAATGGGCTAAAATTGTATGAGATTTATCCATATTAATTATACGAATTCCATCCTTTTGAAATGTAATATTTGTTTCTAATAAAATATCTTTTAATGCTGTCATTAATATTCTAAAAGGCGCTATTTGCACAGTTTTTAAAGTTAATACATTATCGCTACTCATAATGTAATAAATCAACTAAAATCTTTAAATAGTTAGTTGAATAAGTTATATAAACGCATCAAAATAAATTAATTTTATAATCACTCAAAGCATCTAATAATAAACTTACATAAAAGATTCCTAATAATAGAAATCCATATTTTACAGACCTCATATGATTATTAGTAAATAACCTAAAATAAAAATAACTTAATAAACTAAAAGCTCCAATACTCAGTTCTTCAAATTCAAAAAAATACCTAAATAATATAAAAATTAGACCTATGTTACCCAATAAATAAGGGATCCATTTTCCTTCATCTAAAAATATCGATGAATATATTAAAATTAATATATGTCCTATAAATCCTAACCATTTGTATATTTTGCCGAAACCGTAATTTAATATAAATTCAAATGTCAAATATAAATGTCCTAATCCTAAAAATACATATTCAATTGAATTTAAATAAAATAAACTACCTAATCCTATTATTAAATGTCCCAAAAATCCTAAAACTTCTTTCATTCCTATAATTACTTTATATTTTCTTCTAAGGATTTTTTAACAGAAATATTTTCTTGTTGATCGTACATAAATTGTGTCTATTAATGAATTTAAATACCCTTTGGATATAGCTTGAATAAATAAGTCCTTTTCTTCTTTTGAAATTTTCTTTGACATTTCTAATGAAATTCTATAAATTTCATTTATTAATAGTTTATCACCAATTGCTTTATTTTTTGGAATTTTATAAATAATAAACTTTAATACTTTGTACATATCGGTTATTTTATCTTCCAATTCAATATAATATTCATTTACAAAATCTTTGGCAAATTTTGAATATTCACAATTTTCTTTTGTTTGAATTCCTACAATATCAATACTATTCCTTCTCATTAATATATTATTAAACTCCTAGTTTTTAAATATTTATAATATATAAAAATGAGGTTAAAATGCAATGTACATTCATGGATGGAAAGTATTTTCTTTGCCTATAAAGATCATAATTGTAATAGTAGTCACCTAATTGATGAATGGACCCTAGTTCATTTTCTTAGTGGGGTAATTTTCAAAATATTGTTTCCTTTTGTCTCTCTATTTTGGATTCTTATTATTCACATTATATTTGAGCTAATTGAAAACAGTGAAAATGGTCATGCTATTGTAAATGCAATTAACCCACACCTTTATAGTGGTGATTCATGGATTAATGCCATAGGAGATACTATTGTATTTGTCCTTGGAGCCTATTTAGTAAAATCAACTCCTTATTTACGAAATAGAAAAAATTATCTTACAATTTTTACTCTTTGTGCTCTTTTATATGTATCTGTCTTCAGCTTTGATTACATTAAAACAGAAATTATTGATTATTGATTCCTTCGTTTCACCTCTCTATCAAAATCTTTCTTCGTCAATTTGTATCCCCAATGTTGTAAAACTTGACGAATTTTTGGACTTACAGTTTCATCATTCCACTTGGCTCCCTTTTTCAAAATTTGAGTTACTAAGAATCTCATAAATCTTCCTCTAGGTCCAGCCAATGCTTCCCATCTTTTCACTTGTCTTTCATCGTCATCACTCTTTTTGCCTTGGTAAAAATTACAATACCATTGAACCCATCCATATGGAGCATCTTTTTTTATCCACTTTTTTTTTTCCCAAAAATCTAAACTTGTACCTACCGCTACCCCATATTTATTTTTGGATACATCACAATCAGGGTTTGAGAGATCACTTTCTGGTATTCCTTTCCACCATGATTTAGGGTATTTTTTATGAGAATTTTTATAATGTTTTCTTGTTACTTTAGAATATATAGGACGCCAATAGGTACCTCCAAAACTTCCCAGTTTAAATATTTCTCTCGGAGTTAAATTTGGTGTAAAAGTAGGATACTCTTTGAACTTTTTTACCTTACCTCCTAATTGTTTTCTTCCAAATTTACAATATTGTTTTTGTGAAAAGCCTCGAGGTCTATTACAGTTTATACTAACTTTATACTTACGAGTCCATTTTCCTCCAAATTTTTTGACTCTCCCTTTTGTGTATTTCTCTCTTCTGGCTTTTTTCAAATCAGATCTAGATAATTCTCCTAAAGTTTTAGGTGTTTTTTTCGTTATTCTTTTACTGGGTCTATAAATATCATTTTTATATTGATATCCAACTTTTCCACGCTGATTAACCCATTTTTCATCGAACCATCTTTTAAGACCTTGTTTTTGGGTTTTCTTTCCTGAATATGGCGATTTAGATCCGTATTTGCTTTTGAACCTTTTTTTGTAAGTTTTTACTAAATGACCACTTCGATAAGCACTGTGTTTAGGATATTTTTTATAAATCTCTTTTTTGACAGATTCGTATAATTTATTATCAACTGGATTGTTCATTTACAATATATATAGAAAATGAATTACCTTACTTTTTTTTTTGAGTTTTAGATTTCTTCTTTTTACTATCCTTTTTAATAAACCCGAACTTACCTTTCTTTGTTAAATAACCGGCTTTTACTAAACGCTTATCTTTTTTTGCAGTAAAATGTTTTCTCTTTGAGACAATTCTTCCTGCTTTATTTTTAAGAAGATCTTTCCTGGTCAAACCTCCGGAAGTTTTTTTAGCTGTTCCATGCCACACTTGAGCGCGTGATCCTACCATAGACATTATATAAATAGATAAGAAAATATTCCTAAATTAAGGAAAATTTCTAGGGGGTAATCCACCTGAACCTTTTATAGTTCCAAATTGAGGATCAATTTCTCTATGAACAAATACTGTTTCTCCATTTCTAATCCTAGTGTTAGCAAGCGCACCTACTGTTTCTGCAAAATTCATTTTGTAGGGATTATTTACACTATTGAAATATTTAGACTTATCAAATATACCTCTCATACAATTTTTTTGACATAAATTCTTTTTTAATCTATATTTACCTGTATTCTGCAACCATATTTGGTTGTATGGAGTTTCATTATGTGGTACTTCTTCCATATCGTTGTTATTCATTTTCCTTGTCAATTGTAGTTGTCTAATTCTTTTATCAAAAGCAATTTGACAAATTATTTCTGACATATACATTACAACTTGATATAAATTTATTCTTCTGGTGTAACTTCATTATCTAAAAGTTCTTCAATCTTTACATTTGAAACTATTTCCTTCTTTATATCATCATAATTTTGTTTCTTCTCATTATCTGTAACTCCACCCATTACTTCCTTTACCATTGTCATATAAGATTCAGTACCCGAGTCAGTTTTATTCCAATCTGGATTTTTGGATTCCCATTCTTTGATCGACTGAATTTGTTTTCTGGTAATACTCTCAATACTTTCATCAATTTTTTTATTTTCCTGATCATGATTCCATTCTTCTTCGTCTTTAACAAAAAATTCCATTTTTTGGGAATCATAACAATGAATTGGTCGGTCAGATGGATTTAATCCTTCCATATTTTTTAACAAAATTTTTGTTATCCCTTTTGCGTACCCATAATCCTTTGTGTATTGTAAATCGTCCAATGACAGCTGTATTTTATTAACAAAATCGGAAATATTCATTGCATCCTTACACTCTTCATTTAAATATAAATTAATGGTCATTGCATTATTTATATTTGTTGTATTTCCTACTTTTCCTAAAACCTTTTCAACTGTCTGACTCTGTGTTTCAATTGTTCGTTGGAGTAATTCATGCAAACTACGAATCTGTTCGCTTTGCTCATTCACTATTATATTTTTATTATTACCTTCAAGATTTAATAATTTTTGAAAATTAGATTGAATACATACCTTCATATGCCTATATAACCCCGATTGAAATTTATAAGTATTTCCACAATTTTCACAATTAAAAAAAATTTTTTTTTTTTTTTTTTTTTTTTTTTTTTTTTTTTTTTTATTTTTATTATTTTCATTTTCAATTTCTTGTTCTCTAGATAAATGTTTTTTGGTTTGTAAATGTTTCCTCCAGTCGTATTTGTTTTTTGTACTATAATTACATGTAAAACATGTCATATGGTCTTGCGATTTTTGCGATTTTTTTGGGGTTTCGGTCATATATTATATTAAGATTTTTATTTATTTAAACCTTTTATGGGATTGCGATTTTTTGTGATTTTTAAATGGTATATTTTTGGATAAGTAGAGGACCTTTTTCATTACTAGCATTTTTGTTCTCATTATATATCATTTAAAAAAATAAATTTTTTTTTTTTTTTGCGATTTTTCAATTATCATTTAGTATCATTGAATTTTGGGAATTCCAAAAAAAAAGAATTCAAAAAAAGGTGGTCAAAAGTGCCTTTTTTTAAGCAGACCATAAAAACCCTACATAAATTTTATACTATTTTATATTAATCAAACCATATGTAAGTATTTCATTTTTTTTTTTTTTTTTTTTTTTTTTTTTTTTTATTTATTTCTATAAAAAGGAAATTTGAGTAATTTTAACAATACTAACTAAAAAAACCCCTAATTTTTTAAGAAATGAATTGAATATTAATTAAAAAAAAAAATTAATTTGTGTCCAAAATTTTATATTAATAAAATTGAATCAACTTAAATCCATATTGTTCATATAAACAATATGTCATCATCAGAGGTTTTAAAAAAACAGTATCAGAAGAAAACAGATAAGGAACATATCCTTGATAATCCAGATACCTATATAGGTTCTGTTGAATCTATTGAAGACGCTGGATATGTATTCGAAAATGAAAAAATGAAACTCGAGAACTGTACCTACATTCCTGGATTATATAAATTATTTGATGAAGCAATAGTAAATTGTAGAGATCATTCCATTCGCATGAAAAATTCAATAAATAATATTCAACTTACAAATATAGAAGTAACTGTAGAGGACAATATGTTTTCATTTAAGAACGATGGAAACGGTATTGATGTAGTAAAACATCCAGAATATGATATATGGATTCCTGAAATGATATTTGCACATTTAAGAACAGGTACAAATTATGATAAAGAAGAAAAAAGAATTGTAGGAGGAAAAAATGGATTTGGAGCTAAACTAATTTTCATATGGTCTACATATGGAAGACTAGAAACAGTAGATCATACAAGGAAACTAAAATTTGTCCAAGAATATAAAAATAATTTAGATGAAAAATCGAAACCTTCAATAACTAAATATACAGGAAAACCTTATACAAAAATTAGTTTTATTCCTGATTATAAACGACTTGGTATATCAGGATTATCGCCATCAATGATAAAACAATTTGAAAAGAGAACATATGATATTGCTGCTGTTACTGATAAATCGGTAAAAGTAAAATGGAATAATTCATTAATTCCTGTCAAAACATTATCACAATATATTGATTTATACATAGAAGATGGCACCAAAAAAATATACGAAGAGGGAGGAGAAAGATGGAGCTATGGTGTAATAATATCTCCCGTTGATGAGTTTAAACAAGTTTCATTTGTAAATGGAATTTATACAAGTAAAGGAGGGAAACATGTAGACTATATAATGAATCAAATAATAAAAAAAATGTGTGCTTTTATTCAAAAGAAGAAAAAAATCGATGTAAAACCTACAACTATCAAAGAACAGATCATGTTATTTTTGAGATGTGATATAGATAATCCAGCATTTGATAGTCAGACAAAAGATTATATGAATACTCCAAGTTCAAAGTTCGGATCGCAATGTGTTGTTTCAGACAAGTTTATAGAAAAATTAGCAAAGATGGGAGTAATGGATTCAGCCTGTGCCTTAACTGAAGTAAAAGAAAATAAAACGGCCAAAAAAAGTGATGGATCAAAATCGAAATCAATAAGAGGAATTCCAAAATTGGTAGATGCGAACTACGCGGGTACTGCAAAGTCTTCATTATGTACAATAATATTTTGCGAGGGTGATTCAGCCAAGGCTGGTATAATTTCAGGTTTGACAAAAGACGACAGAAATTATATTGGGGTTTATCCTATGAAAGGTAAATTATTTAATGTAAGAGGGGAAAGCCTAAAAAGAATAAATGAAAATAAAGAAATTGTAGAAATAAAACAGATATTAGGATTGGAGGTAGGAAAAGATTATAAGTCATTAGAGGTGTTAGAAAAAAGTTTGAGATACGGAAAAATATTATTTATGACTGATCAAGATTTAGATGGATCACATATAAAAGGACTAGGTATTAACTTATTTCAATCTCAATGGAATTCTATTGCAAAGTTAAATGTAATTGGTTTTATGAACACTCCAATTTTAAAGGCAAAGAAAAATTCACAGGAACTAATGTTTTATAATGAGGGTGAATATGAACAGTGGAAAAAAGAACAAGTAAATGAAAGTATTCAAGGGTGGAAAATCAAATATTACAAGGGACTGGGTACAAGTACCGGAAAAGAATTTAAAGAATATTTTGAAAATAAAAAAATTGTTACATTTGAGTTCTCGGAAAAGACAGATGATACCATAGATATGATATTTAATAAGAAACGGTCTGATGACAGGAAAGATTGGTTAGAGGGTTATGAAAGACAATCGTTTCTGGATACTAATCAAAAATCAATTACCTATGAGGATTTTGTAAATAAAGAGTTTATACATTTTTCAAAATATGATTGTGAAAGATCCATACCAAATATGATGGATGGTTTAAAAATAAGCTTGCGAAAAATATTATTTGCCGCATTTAAAAAAAAATTAACGAAGGAAATAAAGGTAGCTCAATTTAGTGGTTATGTATCAGAGCATTCAGGATATCATCATGGAGAAGCAAGTTTAAATGGAGCAATTGTAGGGATGGCACAGAATTTTGTTGGTTCCAATAATATAAATTTACTATTACCAAATGGTCAATTTGGTACTCGTCTGAACGGAGGTAAAGATAGTGCAAGTGAAAGATATATATTTACCGAATTAAATCCACTAACAAGATATATATATCCAGAAGGAGATGATAATATATTAAATTATTTACACGATGATGGATTTCCAGTTGAACCAATTTATTATGTACCAATTATACCAATGATACTAGTGAATGGATCAAAAGGAATAGGAACAGGTTTCAGTACAGATATAATGTGTTATAACCCATTAGAAATTATAACCGTATTGAAAAATAAATTGAAAAAAGATGATGAAAATTGTAAGGATTTATTGCCTTATTATAAGGGATTTAAGGGTATTATTTCAAAGTTAGAAAAAGGAAAATTTCTAATAAAAGGATGCTATAATAGACTAGAAAAAGATAAAGTAAGGGTAACTGAACTACCAATTGGGTCATGGACAGATGATTATAAGAAATATCTAGAAGACTTGTTGGAAAATAAAAAGGCGGTAATTAAAGACTATAACGATCTAAGCACTGATAAAACAGTAGATATTTCAATACAATTTCAGAAAGGTGTATTGGATCAATTAGAAAAAACGATACATGACAATGGAATAAATGGAATTGAGAAGTTGTTAAAATTAACAACAACTAATTCAAGTAATAATATGCATATGTTTGATGCAAATGAAAAATTAAAATTGTATAAAAATGCAAAAGATATAATTGATGATTATTATCCGGTGCGTTTAAGCTATTATCAAAAACGAAAAGATTTTATAATAGAGGCAATTAAAAAGGAAATGATTTATTTATCAAATCGTGTAAAGTATATTCAAGAAAATTTAGATAATACTATTGATTTGAGAAATAAGAAAAAGGAAGAAATATCAAGAATTCTTAAGGAAAAGGAATATGATATAATTGATGATGATAAAGATTATAAATATTTGGTAAAAATGCCTATGGACAGTGTTTGTAGTGAAAACATAGAAAGATTGAACTCTCTACATAAAAATAAAAAAGAGGAATTAGCAAAGATTGAGAATCAAACAATCGAGGATTCATGGTTAGAAGATCTTGATAATTTGGAGATTCAATATACAAAAATGTATACTGTATAATATAATGGAATCCATTCATGAATCAAATACTGCCATTTTTATAGGTATTTTAGCATTAATTGTAATTTTTTATCGTATTGTCGTGATTGGGTACCCTTTATTTAAAGAAGGCGTCCAAAAAAGGAATATTGGATTGATTTTTAAATCATTTACCCAATTGGTGTAGTATCACACCAATCATCGCCACCAAAAAATGTTTTCCATTCTAATTTTTTATCATTATTAAGCGTATTAACCCATCTTGGAATAAGAGAATACATAGTGCTAGCATCATGAATGTAAGTCACATATCCCTTTGCTTCACTAAAAACTTGATTAGCACAATAATCAACAACAATTTGATTTAAGGCATTAATTTGTTCTGGAATATTATCAGGTAAATTGGCAGAATAAGATAAATATGTAGAACGCATAACAATTTTAAGAACATCGGTACATTGCTGACCAATCTTGTATTGCCCTTTGGATAGATCATAAACTCCTTTTCTAATAGCGTTTTGTAACATTTGAATATTTTCTTTACTAAAAAAAGTTCTAGATAATTTTGATTCGGTCCAATTAAAAGTAAGAGGATCACGATATTCGGTTACTTTAGATTCACATACAATCTTATCATACATAGAAAATAACTTACTGGTATCAGGTTGAGTTATATTAATCCTTCCATTATAATCCATTATATATACAATCACTAAAAAAAAATAAATTATTAAATGTATATATAATGGCTACCTTTCAAAGTGTTGTAATTTATAGTGCTTTGGCAATATTAGTAATTGTTCTTGTTTCATTTTATATTTCCATTAATTATTCTAAAGCCGAGTTTCCTCCCGTGACTGCAGATTGTCCAGATTACTGGAAAAGTGAATTTAGTAAAAATGGAGAATCTACATGTGTAAATACCAAAAATTTAGGAAAAGCAAACTGTGAAAAAACAATGAACTTCAATGAAGATATTTATAAAGGTAGTAATGGAGTTTGCAATAAAATGAAATGGGCAAATGCTTGTAATATTACCTGGGATGGAATAACAAATAAAGATAACGAATGTTCATAATTAATGTTAAAATCTACCTAAAAACAATAAAATAACTAAATTATGCATTCATTAAATAATATTTTAAAAAGAGAAACACAAGAAGCTGATTTAAAAGAAAAATTATTAGAGTTTGAAAAATATAAAGATGATATCACAATTAAAAGAGGGTTTTTTATTTATGGAAATCCAGGAGTCGGAAAAACATATTTTGTAAATGAAGTTTTATTATCACTGAACTATGATATAATTACATATGATGCAGGCGATATAAGAAATAAATCGATTATCGAAACAATATCAGCTCATAATATGGCAAATAAGAATGTTTTAAGTTTATTAAATAATAAACCAAAGAAGATTGCAATTGTGATGGATGAATTAGATGGAATGAATAATGGTGATAAAGGAGGAATTAATTCATTAATAAAATTAATACGACCAAAAAAAACCAAAAAACAGAAAATGGAAGAAATATGTAAAATGCCAATAATTTGTATAGGGAATTGTCATATTGATAAAAAAATTAAAGAACTTATGAAGGTTTGTTATAATTATGAATTATTGTCGCCAACAGAACCTCAATTAGTATCCATAATTGAACAAACATTACCGGATTTGAAAATAAATATTAAAACATCAGGATTAGTAATTAATTATGTGCAGGGTGATCTAAGGAAGGTATTTGGTCTAGTGGAATTATATAAATCAAATTTTGATATATTTAAAAGAAATATAATTTGTAATATTTTACATGAAAAAACATTTACTGATGATGCTAAAGAGATAACTAAAAAGTTATTGAATAATTCGACTCATTTAAATGACCACAATTATTTAATAAACGAAACTGATCGTACAATTATTAGTCTATTATTCCATGAAAATATAATTGATATCCTTCAAAAATTTGACAAAGATGAATCTTTTCCTTTCTATAGAGAATTACTACACAATATGTGTTTTGGAGACTACATGGATAGAATTACATTTCAAAAACAAATTTGGCAACTAAATGAAATGACATCGTTAGTAAAGACATTATATAATAGTCATTTGTTAAATAATAATTTTAATAATAAATCTAAGTCTAAAGTAAAATTTAATCCTTCTGAAGTTAGATTTACAAAGGTATTAACCAAATATTCTACGGAATATAATAATAACATGTTTATTCAAAATTTATGTCAGCAATTACAGATGGACAAAAAGGACATGATATTGTACTTTCGTTACCTGAGAGTTACCTATCCAAATGAAGAAGATGTTTATAATCTATTCGAGAATTATGAAATTAATAAGTTAGATATAAATCGTATTTACAGATTTATAGATAAAAATCATTTGATTGAATCCGAATAAATAACAATTTAATAAAAAATTATTATTTATTTATTTTTTTCCTTTTCTCATTGTTTTTTTTCTCATATTCTTTTTTTTATGTGTTTTTCTTTTTTTACGAGCATACACATTTCTTTTGGAAGGAGTAAGAATATTTACAAATTTTTTTAAAGTTCTATTTAATACTTTTAGCATATTTTATATAGTATATAAATATTAAAAAAAGTATTAAATAATATTAATAATTATAAGTATGCAACGAGATTTAGATTATGAAAATAATAATATTGGTTTTGATTATCAATACACAGAAGAAGATGGAGGTGGAATAAAATGTAAAAATTATGAACTATGTGAGGCGGTTTTGCCTAAATGGTGGTTTGAATGTAAATGTCGATATTTATGCACTAATTGTGATATGTTTTTTAATACGAATATAATAAGACCGCCTGGTAAAGACAACGGCGTATTAGAAATAAGTGATAATGTTGAATGTCCTATATGTTTGGAAACTAAAAGGGGTATATCATATCCGTGTTGTAATCACACGGCGTGTATTGAATGTTTCAAACGATGTATGTATGGCGATGATATTGGAGAACCAGTATTCCCATACCCTGATATAGAAGACGAATATTATGAAGACACAGAAAACATTAAATGGAAAAACGAATATCCGCTAATTGAAACATACAATATAAATTATAACGAATGGGATGATAAAAAGAATGAAGAAAAGGAAAACAACAAGCATCTTCTATTATGTCCGTTATGTAGGGCATAATTATATTTTGTATGAAAAATTATAAATCGTAATTTACTTAAAAATTATTTATGTAAATTATATAGCAACTATGAGATTAAAAAGTGAATTGTATAAAAAAGAACAAGATGATATTACTGATAAAATTATTAGCATATTAGATTTGGAAAATAAGAATACATATACACTATATGAATTAGACCATAATGAAGATATACAAGAACAAATTATGGAACTTATACCTGAAATACGAAAATGGTTTGCATTTAATAATATGAAAGCAGTAGGAGAACCTGAACGAATTAAACGACCTTGGTTGTCTATTATTAAGAAATTAGTTCAACCAAAATATTCAATTGAAAATAAAGAAGGGCAATTCAAAATTAATGAAAAATGGATAAAAAGTCCAATGTATATTTTTACGGAAGTTTAGGGGGTTTTACTTAAAATATATTATTTAGGGAAAAATACTTAAAATAATATATTTACATAGTATATAGAATGGAAAAAGCAAAAGAGAAACCACCTGAGTTTTTCAAATCCATTAAAACTTCGCTCAAAAGTGTATTGAAACATTCTGAACTTAATACAAAAATAATCAATGATGCTGTTGTGAAATCTAACAAGATTGTTATTCATACTTTACAATTTTTGAAATTATATTTATTAGATTACTATGAAAACAATAATCAAACATTACCAATAGTAAGCAAAGAACTCATTAATAATTCTATGAAAGTTGTTTGTGGTGAGAAAACTGAAAAAAGAGGAAAACCTCCAAATAAAGAAACGATTGAAATGAAAGACAAACTTATCACTTTCTTCAATCAGCACTATTTACCTCTTACACAAAATGACCCAATTGACTATGCTGGACTAAATACTACATTAGATTATTTGAAGGAAGATGTTATCACAATGTATGAGAATAACATACAATTACACTATGTAGAATATGTTGAACGATATGTAAATGTTGTTTGGAAAAAGAAACAGATTGTGAATAAAATAAGAGAATTGGGAAAAACTAAAATGGAGCGTGACGCACGAATAAGAACCCTCTGTGCTGATTTACGAAAAATAAAGAATGATTTATTCAATGTAGATGATAAACCATACCAATCAAATCATCATTATCATAAATGGATTACACAACAAAAGCAACATATTTTACCACCTAAAACCAAGTATGAAAAAAATAGTGTTATGTATGATTTGAAATGTAAAACGATGGATTATTTGCCGTGTATGATTTATATGATGAAACAAGTTGAAAATGACGATGAAAGTGTTAATAATGTGTTTCCATTACGAAGTGAAATCACGCCAAAGTATATACGATTAGATACAACTACATTAGTTAATCTATTATTGAGAAAAGAACACGGAACAAAAGGATTTTTCAAAACAAAAGGGGAACTGAAAAAGAATGAAGATAAGTTATGGAAGTTCTTTTTTAGAACGGAGCGAAAAATGTTTCATAAAACAGGATTTTCATTTCATCATATGGTTTCCACAGATGGAATTGGATTGAGTATTTTATTTTTACGAGATGATTTAGTTGGTAAGAAACTACCTATGATGAAGAAGGGAATATCAAAAGAATTGTATATTGATGAATTAGATAATTATTCTATATTTCAAGATAAGAAAGTTATAGGAATTGACCCTGGAAAATCCGACTTGATTTATTGCGTAGATGATGCTTCCAAAGATGCGAATGTATTTCGGTATTCACAAGACCAACGGAGAAAAGAAACCAAGATGAAAAAATATAATAATATTATTTTGGGTATGAAAACCAATAAGATAGAAGGAAAAACCATCATAGAATATGAAACAGAACTATCGCACTTCAATCGTAAATCACTACAAATTACCAAGTTTAAAGAATATCTACAAGAAAAAAATAGAATAAATCATATATTATTTAAATTTTATCGTAAGGAATTATTCCGTAAGTTGAAGTTTGGTAAATATATCAATATCAAACGAAACGAACAAAAAATGATTAGCGATTTCAAAAAAACATATGGTAATCCTGAAAATGTGGTTATTTGTATAGGTGATTGGGAACAGCGAAAACAAATGAAATATAAAGAACCTACATTAGGAAAGGGAATAAGAACTTTGTTTAGAAAAAATAACTATAATGTGTTTTTAGTAGATGAGTTTAGAAGTTCCTGTAAATGTTCCAAATGCGATGGAGGGATATGTGAGAAGTTTATGGTGCGAGAACACCCAAACAAAAAGAAAAATAAGGACGAATTGCAATTAATTCACGGACTACTACATTGTAAGAATGGTTGTGGGTCGTGGAATAGGGACCGCAATGGTTCGTCTAATATCTACAAAATAGCAAAGAACGCAATAAATAACATAGACAGACCAAGTTATTTATGTAGAGAAACAAGTAATCAAAGCACTTCAACGAGTGCCTATAATCAAACTTTACGCAGGTATGAAAAGACCTAACTTTGAACCTCTTTTTTCGCATTGTTTGTGCGAACTTAAATATTCAAAGGTGTAAATATTAAAAAAAATACTACGAATGAAATTTTTCTAAATAATTGCTTTTCCACGAACCTTTAGATTCAGTAGAAACTATACAATTCCAATGATTTTCATATTGTTCAGGACTATCATAATAATAAACTGAGAGTTCGCCGCTTTGACTTGAGGAATCTTTCATTTTCCAAAATCTTTGTTCGTCTTCAGAACCAATCTTAAAATCATAAAAAGAACCAGAAACAGCATTTCTTATTTTCTTACCAACCATAGTTGGATTTTGACCAAATTGAAGTCTAGTTGGCCTACGCGATTTGGGTGATTCTTTCCCTCCAAAAATACACTCATTATTGTAATCTAATTGGGTATTATCCATTACATAAATATATGTAATTTCTTTAAATATTTTACAATTAAATTTTAGGAACAGAAGATAGTTTGGTTTGTAATAATTGAATATATTTATCTTTTTGTTGTAGTACCATAGATAATTCATTCATCTTAGATTGTAAAGAATTAATAATATTTTGTGCTTCGTGAATAGTAAGATTATGAATAGAACCGTCGTTTTGTTTTATCATAATTCCGGTTACATTATTTAATTGTTGAGTTGCCATATTTTTTCTTTTTTCATCAATTTCCTTGAGTTGTTTTAAAACATCAGGTTTTTTATCGGGTTTTCCCTCATCGTAATTTTCAAGCATTTTGTCAATTTTATTCATAAAAAAATCTTTTAGGTCTGGTTGTTTTATAAAGTCATCCACTGTTTTATCAGACTCTTTTCTAAAAGGACCCGAAGGTCCATCTAACAATTTCTTTTTATCAAATGTATTATGATCATGTGAAAAAACCAATATCACTTGTTTAGGATCTAGTTGTACCATTGGGATTGTATATTCTTTTAAAAACTCTTTTTCTTCGGCCAGTGAATGTGCTTCGTTGTACTTAGTCATCTCTAATAATTTTCTTTTAAATGCAAATGTTCCTGCAGTACCATGATTGGCATTATAGGGTCCAAACTGAATCATTTTTGATACATGTTTAAAATATACATATAATTCACTTGAAGCTGCACACAATGCTTTAGGATTCCCTAATAATTTTTCTACAGCATGAGAAACCCTTGTAGGAGGATAATAATCATCATCGTCCATATATACTAATATCTCTCCTTTTGATTTTTCATGCATAATATTTCTTTTTTTACCCAATGTAAGTTTCTCAGGATAGTAAAAGTATTTTACAAGTGGATGGTCCTTTACCAAATCTTCTATTTTATCTGTTCCATCATCAATAATCACCCATTCCATTTTGTCTTTGGGATAAGTCTGATGATTAATACATTTTATAATTGATTCAAAAAAGGGCCTTCTATTAAATGTAGGTGTACAAATACTAACAAATGGTTGAATATTTTTCGTTTTTTTGTTATTTTTTTTATTTTTACCCATTATTTAATTATTAGGTAAATGTTTAAGCCAAAAATCCAAAATAAATTAACAACACCATGATAAATCCTGCAAATCCAATACTTGAAGCAATAATAGGATCAAGGTATTTATAAGCACTCCATATAGTTAAAAGTAAGATTAAAAAGCCTGCCCCCTGTCTTCTTTTATACATTTCATTTTGAATTTTATTTCGTTTCTCTCTATTGAGTAATGGTAATAGGATAAATGCAAAAAATAAAAAGGGTTGAATCGTCGTAATTTGACTCATATTTGCATTAAAACAAAACAAAATAAATAAAAAATTCAAAATTATAGGAATGATGCAAATACAATAAAGAAAGGTGTAAAAATTAAAACCAAAAAATGTTGGTAATAAATTAAAAATATGTTTGAGAGAAAATATGCAGGAAGATCCAAATGAATAGAAAGGGACCCCTAATATAATTATAAATATCATTAAAAAGGAGCCAATATAAAATAGTAAAGTTTCTTGAGATGATTTATCCTCAGAATCCGAACCATCCACAATTGAATTTAACGATGAAAATAAATGTTGTAATAGACTTCTTCCATTAGAATAAGAATCAGCTGTGCTGTCTGCGAACCAGCTTATAATTCTAAAAATATATCCTTCTTTAAAATCAGGTTCATAGCGATTTTTTGTAAAAAAATTTTTATAAGGAAAACTCCATTTATTCATTACAAATATCTTTTGTATGAAATTTTCAAATGAATTTGAACCTTTTCCTCCTCTAAATAAGTTCGAAAACCACCCCTCCTTTCCACTAGGGACATCGGCTAATGTTGTAAAAGGGGAATAAGGAACAAGTTTAGAATTAGTTCCCATCATTTTGGATTTACTATATGTTTGTACAAAGAAAATTGTAACGGCCCCTAAATAAAAATAAATTATAGCAATAAGAAAATTGTAACCAATAGAATAAAAGAATTTTTTTACATTATTCTTATTTTTCTTTTGTTCTTCAATTGCTTCTAATTGTTCTTTATTTTTTTCTTCTGCTTCTATTGTTTCTTTATCTTGTAAATCTGGCACTAATTCTGACATATATTATATACAAAGGAAAATATTCTCCGTTATATATAAATGTTATTCAAGTTTTTATTCGTATTATTTTTAATCATTGTATTTATTTATTATCTTCCTTTAGTTGAAACCTATTCTAATAAAAGCGTAAGTGTGTATAATTTTGGAGCACCAGGTTCTTCTCCTGCCAATAATTACAAAGATATAAGTTATCAGGTAAAATATAAATGTCGTCCCTCTACAACGGGTATGTTCACCGATTGTGGGCCTTTAGGTTCCAATATTTATGAATATAGTGATACCCGTGGATGTAATGTTCCCGAAAAATGCCTTCAGCAAACCAAAGTTAAATAGCGTATTCTAACCCGGCATTTCCATTTGAAAAAATAACTCGATTGTATCTTTCTTCAAATACCACCAAATCATATGTATAGTCAAAATTTCTCCAAGTAGGTTGATTAATACCTATAGGTTGTCCATCATTATTACACACCTGATAAAATTGTGCTGAAGCATCAAGGGGAGGAATGTAAGTTGTGAAATCAAATTGAATATGATTAAAGAAATTAAGATTCAATGCACCACTAGGCTGTAAGTCAAATGGATCAGTATGTAGAGTAAAATTATAACAATATAATCCTGGTTCCGCAAATCCACTTGTACGAACATATTTTTCGATGTAATTAAACACCCCTGAATCAAAAACATTTTCCCGGTAATCGCCATCAAGAATTAAACCCCAAGTTTGCATAATTTGTTTTTGATTATCAGTTGTATAGGGTCCAGTTAAAAATAAAGTAGAATTGGTACCATCTCCATTAAAATCAGGAGAAATGGTAAGAGGAGCATGAGGAAATTCAGAAGGTTTATTGGCCATTGGATTGCTAATAGGATTTGTATAATTAAAATCCTGTGAAAATTGAATGGGAGAAGGTTGATATTTATAAGGCCAATTTGTATAATTGCTCCATTCATTTCTTAAATTTGCATCACTTCTACGGAAAAACCACATCCATGATGAGACCATTCCCAAGGAATCAAGGGTTACACGATTACTTCCTGTTTTATCGTAAAAACGATATTCAAAAACATTTTTGATTAAATATCTTTGTTCATTTGCAGCAAATATCTTTTGTTCGTCATCTGATAAAAAAGCATAAGTTGAAATTAAATGAATATCTGCATTCCACAAAGAACGCTTATCGGTATAGTTGAGAGAAACATCAGGAGGAGTTTGAACAAATGTATATAATTGCTGATACGCAAGATTAAAATTCGGTTGGATATAAGGATAAAAATTATTTTTATCCTTTACATCTCTGATAGTAAATAATTCTTGAATTGGTCGAATTCTTACATGTATAACTAATTCATTATATTGTAGAGCAATTAACGGAAAGGCTTGCTTTGAGGTAAGGGAGAACCAAGCATTAATAGGAATATAAATATTTCTACTTCTGATAGAGGGTTCAGCTCCTCCCATTGTGTTATTCCAAAAAGCATTTGGATAGGCATTAACCCTATTACTGGAATTACCAGGGTCATTAAAATATGGAATATTACCTGTCATTTCATCAAAGAGTTTTCGTTTTTCACCAGCAAAATCTCTCTTTACCATATTATTTAAATAGGCTCCACTAAAGCGTTGTAATTCTTGACCACCAACGGTAATTCTTACTTGTTCAATCATTTCAGTACCTAAATTTTCAATCCATTTAAATTCATATGGAACCCATTCTGTATTAAAATTTTCTTGGTCATTATAATATGGAGGATAAAGAGGACTCCAAATATTAGGAAGAGTAACAACCAAATAGGTATCCATAAGTAAATCAGCGTTTCTAGGGATACGAAAAGAAAAATCAGAGGATTCAGATAATCTTAATGATCTTAAACCATCATAATCAATTCTAAACTTTTGGAGACCAAAATTGGTATATTTAGCATATACAGATTTAAAAAATGTTTTACTAGGATTTCCAGTTAAAAAAATATTTTGATTTCCAACGGAAACTAAATTTAATAATCCACCAGCCATATTAATATACTAATTATAATATAATTTAAACTATTTTGTGAAATATATATATATATGAATTTTCAAAATATAAATATGGATAATTTCAATTTAGTTATTATTGTATATGCAATTATGTTAATAATTATATTAGCTATACTTTATTATATTTACAACACCCTCAGAAAAGAAAAGGTTAAATGTGCTTTTATGGAAAGGACTTATAGCGAATTTCCAACAATTTCCTCTACAAATCCCACCGAAGATTTTAAATTGTACGATTACTATATAAAATCCGCCTATAATTGTTGTGCAATTGGAGATTTTAAAAATACATTTGTAAATACATGTGCATTAAAGCAAGTAATTAGACAAGGAGTTCGTTTTTTAGATTTTGAAATTTATTCAATTGATAATAAGCCCGTGATAGCTGTTAGTTCTGTAAATGACTATTATATCAAACAATCATATAATTATATTGGATTTGATGAAATTATGATGTTGATTAACTCAATGTGTTTTTCTGGTAACCAATGTCCTAATCCAAATGACCCTTTAATTCTACATTTTAGAATTAAAAGTAAAAATAAACCAATTTATGAAAATATGACCCAAATAATTAATCAACAATTAGAAGGTAGATTATTGGGAAATAAATTTAGTTTTCAGGATCAAGGATCCAATATGGGAGGCGTTATGTTAAAAGATCTTATGGGAAAAGTAATGATAGTAGTGGATAAATCAAATAATATGTTCGAGGATACCAGTTTAGAAGAATATGTTAATTTGGCAAGTAAATCCATTTTTTGCCGTTTATTGCGGGATTATGATGTGAAATATACACCTGATTATAAAGAACTGATTCAGTTTAACCGAAGGAATATGACAATTTCAATGCCTGATTTATCATTTAGTGATAATAATGTATCGCCTACATTACACATGGGGTATGGAATTCAAATGATTGCTATGTGTTATCAAAATCCAGATAGTAATTTAAAATATTATGAAAAATTTTTTAGTGATGCTGGTAGTGCTTTTGTTCTGAAGCCGGAAAATTTAAGGTACAAGCCTATTGTTATTCCTACCCCACCTCCTCAAGATCCCAAATTATCCTATGCTAATCGTGTTGTGGAGGAAGATTATTATAATTTTACAATTTAATTAGTTAATCTTTCGCATAAAAAATTCATATAGAGAGAAATTTATTGCATTTACTGTAACAGATCGAATAACTGATATTGATATTCCATTGAATAATGACCCTTTTTTAAATGCTTCTTTTATTGTAGAACATTCTTTTCCTTGAATTCTTGTTTTTATAGTATCAATAGGATGAGTAATAATTCCACTTGTTAATCCGGCAAATGCTCCACTAATATAAATAGGTAACCCGTAATATCTAGAATTATCGTAAGTAGCAAAATAAATGATAGTAGCAGGAAGTTCTCTCAAAGCAACGACATTTGTGTGTTTATAAGATTGAAGAAAAGACTTCATATTTATTTTATAGGGAATATTATATTGCTTCAATATTTTATAATTATCAAGAGGAGTACATAAAATGGTAGAGAGAAATCCACAATAAGAATAACTTATATATTGATTATTATATTTTTTAAAATAGTGGTTAGATCCGAAAGTGATAGAATTAATTAATGCATTTTGAAGAACAGGAAAAAAAAGTCCTCGATACAAATTACTGTAGATTATTTTTTGATTGTTGGATTGCTGTAGTGTTTTAATGGTATCAAATGGATGTCCAATAATTATATGAATTACCCCACTTAAAAACGCACTTATCAAAGATTTTAATTCATCATTCATTATTATAAACTATTTATGTGTTATTAAATAGTTAATAAAATTGATTTAAAATAATTTTGAAAACGATAGATAATAACATGAAAAATAAACATAAGTTAGGACAATATTTTACAACAAATATTGAACTAAGAAATAAGGTATTAGATTTCATTACGAATAAGCCAAAATGTATATTAGAACCTTCTGTAGGTCAAGGTGACTTGGTCGAAGTAGTCATTCAGAATAAACCAAAGGTAAAATTTGAAATGTATGAAATAGACAAAACAATTAAGCTATTGAATAATGTTCCGAAAAATGTAATATATGGTGATTTTATAAATCAGCAAATATCAAAGAAATATGATACAATTATTGGAAATCCTCCTTTTATAAAGACAAAGAAGGGTAATATTTACATTGATTTTATTGAAAAATGTTATAATTTACTTGAATTAAATGGAGAGTTAATATTTATTGTACCTTCTGATTTCTTCAAATTAACTTCAGCATCCAAACTATTGCATTGTATGCTTACAACAGGTACATTTACGCATATATTTCACCCACATAAAGAAAATCTCTTTGAAAATGCTTCAATTGATGTATTAGTATTTAGATATTGTAATAACAATTGCTTGAAAAAGGAGATATATTATAATAATAATTTACTTCATATAATAGAAAATGAAGGAATGGTAACATTTTCAAAAACTGAAAAGACCAATTTAGTTTCTTTCAAAGAGTGTTTTGATATATTTGTAGGAATGGTAACAGGTAAAGAATCTGTTTATAAAAATGATGAACTTGGTAATATAGAAATAATAAATGGTGAGAATAAAAAAGAGAAATATATATTTATTGACAAATTCCCTTGTGAAAATAGAGAGATAAATAATTATTTAATAAAATATAAACAAGAATTAAGTGAAAGGAAAATTAGAAAATTTAATGAAACAAATTGGTTTGAATGGGGAGCACCAAGAAATATATCTTCTATCAAAAAATATAATGGTGAAGAATGTATTTATATTTATAATTTAACTAGAAAAAAACGAATAGCTTTTAAGGGAAAAGTAGATTATTTTGGTGGAGGGTTAATAATGCTTGTTCCAAAAAAAGAAAATAGTATAGAATTAGACAAAACAGTTGAATATTTAAATAGTGATGCGTTTCAAGAAAATTTTATATTTTCTGGAAGATTTAAAATAGGACACAGACAAATAAGTAATTCATTTATTTACATTTGAATTGTTCTAATGTTATTCATGAATGTTTCTTTCCAACTAGGTTTTGGTTTTTGGAAAGCATCTAATAGTTGTTTAATATTTTTTTCTATTTTTTGGTAAGTAAAATTTCTATTTTTATTCCACATAACTTGAAAGGGTAGGTTATTAATATTAGGAGTTAAATCAACTAGGCCTTTCACCGAATTTACAATTATATCGTCACAATTAGTTTTATTGACTACAATAAAATAGTAATCTTTTTTAGGTTGCAAATTGTATTCTTTTTGTTTCAATTTTTCAATAAGTATTTTGCTCATTTGTCCATTTTGGTAACTTTCATATAAATGTAACTCCTGATTGGTGTATGCATGAACACACATTGCTAAATTACCTGTATTATCACTTGTCAATGTTGTAGTACTTTTAATATTAACGGGAAGCATTCCATATTGAAAATCTTTAATTAGTATATCATACCACATTCTAGCCTTGGGTTTAAAGATTCTATTAGAATATGTTTCTAATAAAATTTTTATTATTTCATCTTCATCCATACAACTGTTGATTCTACCATCATCAGTTGCTTTGCACATGTTAATTGTATTTTTTTTTAGATAATTTTGAATAGAATACAAAGCATTTGGTAATCTTTTTTTTCGTAATAAATGTCCTCTAATGAAAGATTGACACTTAATTATTTTTTTTATAAAGGATTGATTTATTTCTGAAGTAATGGTTTCTTCAAAATTCATTGTAGTTATAAAATATAAGTATAGAGGTTTTTTAATTCAATTTTAAAAATTAAGTATTAAATATAAAATAATATAATAAATAATATGTCTTCTCTCTTAGAAGAAAAAAGTAGTAAAACTGAATACCAAAAATTTATGGATCAGAATGAAGGAGATAACTTTAATAAGAATATAAATTTGGAAAAATTATGTACTTCAAAATATTTTTGGGCTGAGCCTTATCTCTTAAAAATTCTTCCCTATTTATTGGATAATATTTCCAATTACAAGATGGCAGAAACTTCTGATAATTCATGTCATTTAATTTTATCAGCATTGAGTAAAGAAAGCGTGCATTTGGTTTTCGATATTATCTATTCTTCATTTGATTCCATGAAATGGCAAACTAAGTGTGGAGGTTTAATGTTATTATCAACATTGGCCAATTTACATGGAGATATGGTAAAGCAAAATTTATACCATATTATTTTGCAATTAATAAATGTTGCATGTGATATTAAAAAAGAAGTAAAAAATAAAACAAGAGAAACATTTGAAAAATTATGTTCGACTATTGATAATGTTGATATCATCAAAATTATTCCTGATGTAATTAAAGCTTACATGGAACCTGTCAAATTCACAGAAAATGCTTTAGATAAATTAGTAGCAACCTCTTTTATAAATGATGTAGATTCTTCTACATTGGCTTTATTAGTACCTATTTTGACAAAAGGGATGAAGGAGCGAAAGGTAGCTTCTAAAAGAAGAGCAGCATTGGTAATTGGAAATATGTGTAAGCTTGTAAATGATCCACGAACAGCAGCTTTATTTTATCCTGTATTGAAACCTGTATTAGAAAGAGGAATTGATGAAATTGCTGTTGAAGAGGTCAGAAAAGTATGTCAAGATTCTTTGGATACATTACAAAGGGTATCGAGTGAAGCTTCAGTAATCTCAGATGCTGTAATAACATTAGAGGAATTGAAGATTTTAATTACAAAAGATGTATCCTCATTTTTAAATGACCAAAATATAATCAATCATATAGCATTATGTTGCGAAAAATTAGTACAAAATAATGTGTTAAATAAAGATAGTTGGAATAATTGTATTGTACCATATGTGAAGGAATTTTGTGATTCAGAAGAACTTATTAATAAAATTTCAACTCATATTATTCAAAAAGGTATGGAAAATTTAACGCCTGAAAAAGTTGATCCTGAAGATGAAGAAGAAGACCTATGCAATGCTCAATTTTCTCTTGCTTATGGTACTAGGGTACTTCTACATCAAACACCATTCAGAGTAAAAATAGGAAGAAAATATGGCTTAGTAGGTCCCAATGGAGCAGGAAAATCTACATTAATGAAATCAATAGCTGGTGGAAATCTTCAAGGATTTCCCGAACATTTAGTTACAGTATATGTAGAATGTGAAATAATTGGTGAAAAGGCTGATATGAGCGTTTTGGATTATATAATTTCAGATGAAAAAGTTAAACAAAATGGCTGTAGTGAAGAAAAAGTTAGAGAAATGCTTACTTCAATGGGTTTTGGGGTATCAAGAACAGCAGCAGCCATAGAGGCAGGAGTAAGTACTTTATCGGGAGGGTGGCGAATGAAATTGGCGTTGTCAAGAGCAATGTTATTAAATCCAGATATGCTTTTGTTGGATGAACCTACAAATCATTTGGATCAGTTTGCTGTGAAGTGGTTAATAGATTATTTAATAAATTTAAAAACATGCACAAGTTTATTGGTTTCTCATGATACAAAATTCTTAGATGCGGTATGTACGAACATAATTCATTATGAGAATTTAAAATTAAAGAGCTATCGTGGAAATTTATCGGAATTTGTAAAGCAAAAACCTGAAGCAAAGGCATATTATGAGTTGTCAAGTGACATGGTAGCTTTTAGTTTTCCTGAGCCTGGGCCTTTAGACGGGGTAAAATCATTAACAAAGGCTGTATTAAAGGCCAAAAATATTTCTTTCCAGTATCCTACTGCTCCATTGCCCCAATTAATAGGAGTTTCTATTCAATGTTCCCTAGCTTCAAGAGTTGCTGTTGTAGGAGTAAATGGAGCAGGTAAATCAACACTAGTGAAAATAATGGTAGGTGAGTTAGAACCAAATGAGGGGACAATAGATAGACATCCAAATCTGAGAGTAGCCTATGTAGCACAACACGCGTTTGCACATATAGAGGATCATCTGGAAAAAACACCGATTGAATACATAATGTGGAGATATAGAGGAGGGAGGGATAAAGAAATGATACAAAAAGATTCAGTAACCATGTCGGAGGAAGAAATCAAAGAAATTAGGAAAAAAGCATTAGAAGAGAAAACAGGAATTGTGGAAGAATTAAATGGACGAAGAACTGGTAAAAGAGAGAACGAGTATGAGGTCATTTGGGAAGGAATTGGAAGAGAAAATAGTTGGCATTCAAGAACAGAGTTACTACAAATGGGTTATAAAAAAATGTTAGAGGAAAAAGATGAACAAATAGCTATGGAATCTATGTTAGGTCAAAGAAAATTAACAACTGGAGAAATACAAAAGCATTTTGACGGATTTGGTTTAGAACCCCAATTTGCACAACATACAAGAATGGGAGCTTTATCAGGTGGTCAAAAGGTAAAAGTGGTATTGGGAGCTGGATTATGGAATTTACCACATCTTGTTATATTAGATGAACCTACGAATTTCTTGGATAGAGATTCACTAGGAGCGTTGGCAAGTGCGATTAAAGAATTTAAAGGTGGAATATTTATGATTTCTCATAATGCTGAATTTTACGAAGCATTGTGCCCTGAAAAGTGGATTTTAGAATCGGGTCGTTTGACTGTTATGGGTGCTGAATGGATGGAAGAGGTTGAAAAGGCCCGTAAAAAAGCAGAAAAATTGGCTAAACGCGGATTAAATCTTGATAAATTTAATCAAGAAGATAAGAAAGATGCTTTGGGAAATACAATTGAAACTTCCAAAAGCACAGAACCACAAGAATTGTCGAGAGCTGATAAAAAACGATTGATGAAACAACGCAAAGAAATGATCAAAAATGGAGAAGATACCTATGATATAGATATTTTGCTAGGAATTAACGAATAGGAATCTTACAGTTTTACTTTCCCAATTACTAGTTGGTAATTTAAAATTGTAGCAAATGATATCCAAATAGCATAGGGAATGTAAAAAATAGTAAATTGCCATGAAGAAGGATGATGATAGAATACCCAAATTCGATAACATGCAAATAATACTAAAGAGACCATACTAATAAGACCTTTAATGTACTGCATTTGTGACCGTCCTTTTATATCTGGTTGATATCTGAAGTTCCAAAGCCAAATTGCTTGTAATCCAGCTTCAATTAGAGTATCTCGTTTAACAATATTTTTAAAAGAAGAAGAAAATTGAGGAACCACTTGAAGAATGCAATAATTCATGTAAAAAAGTCCAAGATAGAGAATGGGCCAAACTGTTCCAAATACAAATCCTGGAGGTTGCCAAAGAGCCTTACTTTCCCATTTGTCGAATTTATTTAGGTCTAAAAGAGTAAATGGTAAAGAAACTAAAAAGGGGGAAGCACTCACAACAGCGTTTGAAATAGTAGAACTAGGAAACATATTATTATTATATAATAATATTTTTCTATATAATTTAGACAAGAAGTTTATGAATTAAAATAGTAAAATAATGTTGCATTATTGTATATGGATTATAATGAAAAAGAATTGGAAATATTAAGGAAAGCTGTTGATATAGCGGAAAAAAAACAAGGATTTAAAGTAGCCAACTCTCCTGAGGTTAAAAAAATAATTAAAATAGTAGAAAAATTTATAAAACAAAAAGAATTAATTTGTTATGGTGGAACCGCTATTAATAATATTTTACCTCAAGAAGATCAGTTTTATGACAAATCTATCGAAATACCCGATTATGACTTTTTTTCTACAAAAGCATTAGATCATGCCAAGGAACTAGCAGATATTTATGCTGCTAATGGTTATAGTGATGTAGAAGCAAAAGCAGGAATTCATAAAGGAACTTATAAGGTATTTGTAAATTATATTCCTGTAGCCGACATAACTCATTTGGATAAATCAATTTTTAGTGCTGTAAAAAAGGAGGCAATTAAAGTAGGAGGTATCCTATATACCCCTCCTGATTATTTAAGAATGTCTGCCTTTTTAGAACTTTCAAGACCACAAGGTGATGTAAGTCGTTGGGAAAAGGTCTTAAAACGATTACAACTACTAAATAATAATTATCCCGTAAAGGGATTACATTGTAATAATAAATTATTTCAGCGCTCTATGGAAGATGAGTGTTTAGAAGGAGATATTTATAATATTGTAAAAAACGCGTTAATTGAAAGTGATGTAGTGTTTTTTGGTGGATTTGCAAATGCTCAATATGGAAAATATTTTCCTAAGTCCAAAAGGAAAATAGTAAAAAAGGTACCCGATTTTGATGTACTTTCAAATGACCCTTTAAAAACTGCTGCAAAAGTAGAGGAAAGTTTAAAAAAAAATAAAATTTCAAATATTAAAATAATTAAACATCCACATGTAGGAGAAATTATAAATGAACATTATGAAGTAAGATTAAATGATGAAACTTTGGTTTTTATTTATAAACCATTAGGGTGCCATAGTTATAATATTTTGAAATCACAGGGAAAAAAAATAAAAATAGCCACAATAGATACTATGTTGAGTTATTATTTGGCATTTATATATGCTAATCGTGAGTATTATGATAAACAAAGAATATCTTGCATGAGTCAATATTTATACGAAATCCAAGAAAAGAATAAATTGAATCAAAAAGGATTATTAAGAAGATTTAGTTTAAATTGTTATGGAACCCAATCAACATTAGAATCAATGAGAGATGAAAAATCTAATAAATTTGAAGAATTAAAAGAAAAAAAAGGAACAAAAGAATATGATGAATGGTTTCTTAAATATACTCCTCTTGTTAAAACTAAATCTAAAACAAAAACTAAAAAAGAAGATAAAAAAAGAAAAAATAAGACGATTAAGAAAAAGAAAAAAGGAAAAAATTGAACTTAAATAAAGAATCCTATATTAGGTTAAAATAAATGAGTTGCCTTGAAATTGTCATTGGATGCATGTTTTCAGGAAAATCAACAGAATTAATAAGAAGATGTAACCGATATAAGGCAATTGGACATTCTATCTTATATATTAATCATTCTAATGATACAAGAACAACTGATTTTATCCAAACACACAATAAAAATAAAGAAAAGGCAATAAAATTAAATACATTGATGCCTTTTTTAGAAAGTATTGAATATGCCACCAGTAGTGTGATTGGTATTGATGAAGCTCAGTTTTTCCCTGATTTGTACGAGTTTGTGGTAGCTTCTGAAAAAGAAAATAAAAAAATAATAATTGCTGGTCTAGACGGTGATTTTAATAGAAAACCATTTGGTAAAATACTAGAATGTATTCCTTTATGTGATGAAATTGTAAAATTAACTGCCTTGGATAAAGATGGAACCCCAGCTATTTTTACCAAACGAATAAATGATGCTAATCAAGAGCAAGTTTGTGTTGGGGCAGCAAACTTATATCAGGCTGTATCTAGAAAACATTATTTAGAATAAGATCAAAGGAAATAATAATAAAATATATCAAAAATAAAATCAGAACAAATTTTTTTCATCATAATGTAGATTGAACTTTTTTGAAAATAGGAATGAAAAGAGGGAGACAATTTTTGGTAGTAATAAAATAAATGAATTAGAATCATAAATAATATTTCTCTTAATCTGAATCGTATAAATTCAAATATAGACCAATGATTTACATAACTGCACATTGAAGTAGAATTATTTAAAAGAAAGAAATTATGGATATCTAAAATACCGTTTAGTTGTCGATTAGAAATATTTTTATCGTGTTGCGTATTAAAAATATTTTTCCATTTATCAAAATGAAGTAAGTTGATAAACAGAATAGGTTCATCATTTTTTGTTCTTTTTTTAAAAATATAGGGAGTACATCCATCAATATATTGTAAGTTATCAATTTTATCTGTCATTAAAAAAGGAATAAAAGACGAATATATTAATTGTTGTTTTACATCATCGTTACTGTTATAGGAAGAAACGACGACATGTTCGGCCTTTGTAATATTATAATAATTAATAAATAGTTTATTTTCAAGGTATTGATAGCAGTTTTTGTCAAGTTTTAATATAAATTCATCTATTATTGATGAAAAACAAAAGAAATTAGCATTCGTCCTGAAATTTTCTCTTAATTGTGAATATAAAGTTTCCATTTCTTTTAAGTCATCTGTTAAATAAAGCAATCCACATAAAGCACCTACACTAGTTCCAGATATTTTATTAATTTTTACATAACCTTGTTTTTCCATTTCTTTTAGGTATAATAAAGCACCGTATAAATAGCCTCCATTAAATGCCCCTCCATCAAGTACAATACTAATTTCAAGTGGTTTGAAAGGTTTATCAATATTTTCTAATAAGGAATTTATTTGAGAAATGAATATAGTTGTCATTATATGAAAAAAAATATAATTATTTATTTTTTTTTTCATAATTAATTAATTAAATAATTTATGAATTCCGTAAAAACCAAATGTAAAAATGATACTTGAAACAACATATCCATTTAAGTTAAAATTTCCGTCCTTGAGAATTAAGGAAGGGAAATTCCTGGACATTAATTGTTTAAAAAAAGGAAGTTGTAATATAAAAAATAAAAACCCAACTAAAATAGGAATTTGCAACTCTTGATATACAACCTCTAGACTGTCTTTTCTATTTTCTTTTGCCAAATGTTTTGCTAATAATTCCTGTTCTGATTCATAACTTTGAACATAGTCATTAAAATGAACAGATTTTGGAATATAATTTGGTTGAACTTGAGCATCTGTTGTTAAATGTACATTTTGATTGGGTATATCACGATTTGGTAATGAAGTCAGACCATTGTTGGCAGCTTGCATAACATCATTTTCAAGCTGTTGAATAGCAGATTGTTGATTAATTGCGGGAGGAGCTATATTGGTATTTACTTGAGGAACCATGGTAGGTGGAACAGATCCAATTTCTTTTGTTTCCATAACCACTTGATTGGTTGCAGGATTAGAAGGAAGTTCAGATAAATTACTAGTATCAGCCATAAATTAATAAAAGAAAGGTAAATAACATAACTTACGCAATTTCAATTATTTTTTTATTTGAATCACACTTTACCGGTTTAACAGAATAAGAAATACAATCATTATCATATTCAAAATATTTTTTGAAAAAGGATGCTATTTTTGGAGATTTAAATTTATAACAACTTTTATCTTTACAAATTTTTCTAAATAAAGTAGCTAAACCAAAACCCAAAACAAATGAAATAATATATTTACTATATTTTGAGTAAAGTAATCTTTTTATTTTATCATTCATAAATTTCTATATAATGAGTAAAGAAATTAGTTTTGAATTGGAATTTTATTAATTTTTAATTTATTAGAAGGACATTTTACTATAGAGGGTTGTATTAAATAGCAATTATCAACTTTATCTACAAATTGCATAGATTTGTAATTATAAGGGGTAGGATATACGCGTACTGTTTTTTTAGGTAACGGTGTAATAAATATTAAAAATATTCCAAATAAAAATCCAACTATGAAGGAAGATGGTGAAAATAGTTTCATATATATAATCATGAGATAATCTTTGGTTTTTCAAATTCAAATTCAAAATCAGATAATTCATTTGGGATTGCTTTTAATCTACGGTCCTTTAATCCTTCAGTATTAAAATTATAGGCAGCACCATCGGGTTCAACATAATACGATGAATTTGAAAGATTTTTATATTTTTTTACTAATGGTATTAATGTATAAACATAAAGTGACATTGCTTCATTATATTTTTTTTCGGAAACATATGATTCAATTTGTTTTCGGGTATCGAGGATTTCTTGATTTATTATTTTTTTTTCTTTGGTAAATTGAGATGTTTGTTTTGTATTTTCCATAAATTCTTTCACATATCCTGTATAAAAGTTATTATTTTCCTCAAACTCATTTTTTTGTTTTTTGAATAAGGAAAGTGCTTTTGGTTCATCTATAAATTGAAAAATAAGATTTAGTTTTGTAATAATAATTTCATCCTTATCTTGTTCCTTAACAGATTGATAATTTCTTAATATTTCGTTATAAGATTCCGAAGAAGATTTTTGAATTTGAATATTGAGGTTACATGGCGATGTTCCACCACATTTTGCCTGTAATTTTCTATCTTTATCTATAAATAGTGTCCCCCCATTTTTATTACAGGAAATACATTTAGGTTGTAATTTTTTCAATCTGTTTCTTTTTTCAGCAATTGTTAACTTTACATTACTAAAAATAGGTTTTTTCATTTGATTAAGTTTGGTTTCATATTCATTTTTTAATTTATAGTATTTATTTAAAGCTTCATAGGGATCTAATTGCTCAGTCATATATAAAATTAGAATATAATTATTTTGGTAATAAATCAAAATTTGAATCAGGTGTCCATTGAGGTAAATCTGTAATTAGAGAAGAGGATTTTTTAGAAGAATTCATACCTTGTGCCATTTTAATTTTAGAGAGAATATATTCTTTTTTCTTTCTCTCTTTTTGTTCAATTTCAAGAGAAGTAGGTTTCCCTTTATACATTATAATCAAGAAACCTCCTAAAACCAACATTAGTATTAAAAACAACAATAAATTATGAATAAAGTTGGAATATTCAAAGCGAACTTTATGACAATTTTTAAGAGTTTTATCAATAAAATATTTCATTCCTGGTTCAACTAAAGATGGATTTGGAATTGGATTTGAATAAAATGTCATATTATGACTCTATTAAATAAAAATAAATTATAATCATAAATTATACAAATGAATACTTCTATTGTTCTATTCTTATTAATTACTTTAGTTTATTTCTTTTTTAAATATAAGTTTTTCAACTCTAGCTATACTCCAATTATTACATCCATTTATTTATTATTGTTATTAGTGGTTCAATTTTGGACATCTGCTTTACTATTACAATCTAAGTGTAACTCTATTAATTATGCAACCGTATTTTTCTCTTCAATCGTCCCTTGGTTTTTTATAATAGGATTAATGATTGCTTTATTAATTGTTTTCCCATCATGGAAAGCACCATTTTCAAATACATTTGGTTATGGTTTAACATTATTAGGAGGAATAAGAACTCTATTAATAAAAAAAATACTAAAAAGTCCTAGTAATGAAAACACTACATACAACGATGCAATTAGAGAAATATACAGTGACCCATCTTTGATAATAAATGAAATAACACCAAATAATTTTGAAATATTTTGGTCTAAAATGTCACCTTTATTCCAAGAAAATGCCAATTTATTTAAGGAGTCAATGTATAAATTAGTTATTTTAAAGGATCTATGTAGTGAATTTTTGTGGTATTTATTGGCTGGTTTATTGGCAATCAGTTTAGGTTATCAATATTTACTAAATGCAAAATGTGATAGAAGTGTAGAAGAATTAGAAAAATCTCAAAATGAAATTAATACAACAATCAAAGAAAATGAAGAAGAATCAAATAATGTAAAAACTTATTCATTTGATTAGTATTGTATTTTTGGATAGGTAATGTAATATAAAATAAATAAATAGGATAAAAAAGCAGTAATTATGGTAAAGAACCAAATAGGTACAGCTGTTTTTTTTTGGAACCCGAGTCCAAAATCTCTAAAAGTTCCATCTTGGTTATAAAAAATATTTGGTTTTAATTTATGTATAAAAAAAATTATAATTAGAAATAAAAGTATTGAACAAGAAATTATATTTTTTTTAATTAATGATCGGGGAAGCATATATATATAAATAGTAAATAATTTTTTGATTTATATATTACAAATTTCATTAAAAACCTTCTGTAGATGTATATACCATTTCATAGAAATATTATCTTGTTTCCACACTGCCTTATGGAAATCAATTAAATTGCGTAATTGTATTTTTTTAATTTTTTTCAGTTTATGTGTTTGCTCATACATAATAATTTGATGGAGCATGTCTGTATAGCCTCTAACAATACATGTATTAATTAAGGGATTATAATCAAGTCCCATATTACTATTATTACATTTACAAGAAAATAGTTTATTATTTTCAATTTTCTAATAAAATCCTTCATCTCCATCATTCTCTCCATAATCATCATCTTCTGGTAAATGGTTAAGTGAATATTCTTCTTGTTCAATTAAAAGATCAGTGTTCTCAGGGTCCATTTGAATTCTATTGTCAATACCTGTTCCTCCAATCGCTTCTTCATTTGAAATATTTTCTTCCATTAATAATCGCTCTTGATCATAAGTTTCTTTTACATAAGAAATTAATCCCTTTTGAATACCTACACCCCACGCTCCTAATTTATGTTTTTTAAGTAAATTATTTACTTTTCTCTCTTCATCTTCCATTGCTTCCAATTTTTCGGTAATTGATTCTTTTTCTTTTTCTTTGTATTTTCTAATTCTTTTCATTAAATCCTCATAACTAAAATTCAACATGTTTTTAGTGTTTAAGAATTTACCAATGATTAAAGTTAAATAATTAGCTATAATTGCTTCCATATCCAATTGTTCTACTAATATTTTTTCTAACTCCGTTCTCTCTTGGTTATTTTCTAACTCTGAAGAAGTTGTTAGACTTCCCATAAAGTTATCCTTTTTAATTTCAATAATTTCTGGAATTTCTCTTACAATTGTTGTATAATTTTCTAAAATTGATAAGAAACAATATTCATATAAATAAATTGAAACATTTTTGTTAAAAACAGAAAAAGTTGTTTTCTCATTTTCTAATGGAAAAAGATAAGGAATATTAATGGAAAGGATATAAATATCAATGATCTTAGCATTTATTTCTTGGGATAAAATACCTAATGATGTGTTATAAAAAGAGGAGAACCCTTCATAGTACGAGTCCATAAAATTTGTCATATCTTGTTTATGAGCATCCGATAACCCCCAATACTTAGGAGCTAAATAATCTTGGTGATTTACTTTATTCTTAATCATATATGGGAAAACTTTAACTAACTGATGAATACAATTATGGAAAAATGTTAAAACTCTAAACTCATTATGATTATTATTTTGATTTAAAGAATTTGATTTAATATCAATCCATGTCATTAGTTCCTGTAGTTTATCTCCTAATTTATTATTTCTTTTGTTTGTTTGAATAAAATCGGTAATTGTATTTTTTAAGGAATTATTCTTTTCGAACAAGTAGTTTTTTAATTCTTTCATTTCCTCATTTTCTTCTTGAAGAGAAATATCGTATGTATCTAATAAATCTTTTAGCATTTTTTGTAATTTATCAGTAATAATTGAATTATCGGTTGAATTTAGATAACCTAAAAATTGTTGAAATGATTCAACCTTGGTAGAAACTTTATTAGAAAAAGGTAAAAGATTTAATTTATTCTGTTGGTTAATAATGAATAAAAGTTTTTGGAGAGAAGTATTATTAAAATTATAACCCTGTTCTTTAAGTATCCTGATTTGATCTGAAATAGACGCATACTTATCAAATTGTTCTGGTTTTTGCAAGCAAATAGCTTGTATATTTTTAGAAATAGCAAGGTCATTATTAAACCTACAATAATAAATAAATGCTTTGTAAATCGTTTTCTCATCAAATTCGGTTGATTCAGGCATTTGGGAATCAGAGGGTAAATTTAACCTAGATGAAAGTATGATACTTTTAGACAACAACAGAACATCATTTTTGATTAATTCGATTGAAGCAATAGTTTCGTTGGTTGTCTTTATTGAAGCATTTTCATTCATAAAATATAGAAGTGCTGTTTTTTCAGTTGAAGTTTCATTACAGCAATAATTTTCGACAAATGGTTCATTTTTATTATTAAATAAAAGTAATTCCTTTTTGGATACAATAGTTTGAATTTTTTGGATAATTGACAAGGATAAATAATTCATCTTTGATAAAACCATTAAAAATTGATCTTTTTGTTCTTCTTTTCCCTTTTTAATATTTTCGAAAAATGACTTTTTAAAGTTGGAAGATAAAGGTTCAATTGTTTTTAAATGAACTCCATCAATAGGAGGCAAAAATTGTATCCATTTTGATAATGTCCTATAATTAGGAATAACCTCTTCTTTGTGATAAGTGATAAATATTCTTTTTTGTTCTAACATTTCCTGTAAGTCAGGATTTACCAAGATGTATTTTTCAATCAGTTCTTTAATTTTTTCAGCAATTGTTGATTCAGGAATTTTTAAAATTGAATTCCATGGTTGTATGGAACTTTTTAATGATTTGGCTACGCAACTAATATATTGAATTCCATTATTAGAACCTGTTAATTCTAAAGGAAAACCATCGAATGATTTAACACATTTTCCTGGAAAACTTTTATTTGTTTTAACAGAGGGGATGGAGGTTTGAATTGCAAAATGTATAAAAGATAATGTTGTAATAAGAGTTGAAAATTGAACTGTTGCTTGATAAGATATAATTTTTTTATTTTTTTTGGCCAAAAATTCTACTTTCCTGTTATATAGAGTTTCAGATGGAATAGTTTTATTTAAAACTTCACTAGTATTTTTAATTATAAATTCTTGAAATGGTTGTAGGGGAATATAAAGAAAATTTGACATTGCTTTTACCACCGCTCTTATTGTTTCTTCTTGAGGATTAATTATTTCTTGTGTATTGGGTGGAAGAGTAAATTCTTGTTCCAATATGTTTCTACTTTTATTAGCAAATCCTTGAGAATCATATCCCTCATCAACATCAAAGTCTCTTTGAATAATAGTATAACCACTATGTTCATCTACATAACTATCACCATCATCACTTAATTTTCCTTGAGTTTTAATAATATTTTCAATAGTTTGTAGATAATTACCTTTTTCTACAAAAATTATAGCAATTGTAAATAAAAAGGTTGGTAAAAGTTTTTGGCTTGTTTTAATACAATATCTCCAATAAGGATTTTCGTCATTAATAGAAGCACGAGTATATTTGTTAGCAAATTGTACAATAAAATATTGTTTTTGAGCTAAATCTTTATGACCAAGAATCTGGTTTTTTAAATTCTGAAATGGAGAAATTTCATTTAATTCTGCATCTTGAGAAATATATGTACCTAATTGGTACTGGTAATTATTATATTTGTAAATTTGATTCTTCGTTAATATTCGATTCTTACGAATAAAGTGTTCAAAATAAGACAATCTTCTTTGTAAAATTCTAGTTAATTCTTCCTTTGATATATCGAACCGATAATCAAATTCTTTTAACGCAGATTTCACAGCATCAATATTAAATTCTATTTTGCTTGTTTCAATTGATTCACAATTATTTTTAATTTGAAAACAATTTGTTTGTAAATTACAAAATTCGGTTTTAGATCCATCAAACTCTGAATCTTCTTCCCATGTTTCTAGAACTCTTTTATAGTAAATAGGTCTATTCCCTGGAGATTCAAGAATAGCATAATCACCATTTTCAACCTTTCGTTTTTTGGAAAGTAAGGCTTCTACTTCTTGTTTAGCTTCTAAAATTGATTTATCAACACTTAACTCTTTAATTAGGAATTGTTTAAATTCAAGAGGAGAGAGAGATTGTTCTTGTTCTTTATAGGAAGATAAAATCTTATAATTGGTTTGGTCAAGATTTTTATCGAAATAGATGGTCTTTGCATTGTCTTCTTCTAATTCATCTAATTCTAAGTATTTTTTGGCAAGGGTAAAAGTTTCACATTTATTTGTTTTTTCTTTAGTTTGTAAGTTTTTAATTAAAATTTCATTTGTTTTAACTAATTCATCTTGTATATTTAAAAGACTATATAGATCTAAATTTGATAATGCGATAGCACTTGATAACGCAGAACAATTATCATTATCATACATTTTTTTCAATATTTCACTTGAGGAAAAATTGACTTTAACAAGATATAAATAATCATAAATAATTTTTTCCAAATCACTGGATTTTTCAAATATTTCTAGCATACTAACAACAGGTGCCTTTTGATTTGGTTTATCTAATAATTCTCTAAATTTTTTTCTGTTTTGTTCTAACTTTGATTTAAATGATATCAATTGTTCATTGATAAATTGTGTGATTAATTCATAAAGTGGGAGTGAAATAGAATAGACATTAGCTGGTGATAATAGATTTCCAATTGAATATACAGAAAAATCATTTGATTGTATATTAGATTTAATCTGTTGAAAAATCTGAATAACGGACGGAAGTTGTTTTTGAAGATTCTTCTCCAAGTCTAAATCTGGCTGATTATCCAAGTTTAGATCAATAATTTCATTAAATAATGAAGAAATATTTTCTGGTTCGGATAAAACATTACTATTACTGTTTAATGTTTCAAATATTTCATATAAGGTATTGTTAATATTTGTTTTTTGTAATATGGAAGAGGTCGGTTCTTGAATAAAACTATATTGATAATAAAATTTAGGTAATAATAAATAAGATTTTATGTAAGCGTTTATATCTTGGTAGGGTTGATTCAAAAATCTTTTCACTTTAACAAATGATTTGGAAGATATATTAGAATTGTAGTTTTCCAAGTTATCAACTAAGGTGTCACTGTTTTTAATTGGTAAGACATATAATTGATCTTTTGATAAAGGAGGTGTAACTATTTCCATTGTTTCATTTATTCTATTCAAATAGTAAGAATATTTATTAATTTCACCAGAAATATTATTTTGTTCCATATTAACTTTGGTTTCGTAAAGTTCATCAAGAAGACCCTCCAAAGTTTTAGGGTTAAGATCATCGTATTCGGCAGAATTCGCTGTATTATAAATTAATTTTTGGTTAGAAACAATAGGTTTTATCCATCCTATGGAATTTCCTTTTGTTAAGGTGGAAACCATAGGATTAGCACTTAAATCAATAGAAACAAATTTTTTAATATTTCCATAAGAATCAAACTCAGAATAGGTTTCTCTCAATTGTTTAAACCTTCTGATTAAGAGATGAATTCGGTTCATTACCTCAATGGTTCTTTTATATGTAGGAATGGAAGCTAATATTTCATCTAATAAATCATTTGTTTGTACTTCAATACTGAATCTTTTTTGACTTTCATCTACTTCATATTCAAGTTCGATTTCAGGTAAAGAAGGACCAAAGCTAATTTGATCAGCTTCTAAAATAATATCATTTAAATCTTTAATAGAGGAAATATTATCTTCATCCAATACTTCTTCTGCCTCTTTTTGTTCAATTGCAATTTCTTCCTCGGGTGTTTCAATAGGGATAGGTCGATTTCTTTTATTAATTTTTTCAATTTGTAAATCTTCAGGTAAGCCTTTATATTCAAAATCAATAAATATAATTTCATTAGAAGGAAACAATTGAATTTCTATAGAATCTTCTTCTAAATTAACAATTTTTCCAGTTAAAATAAAGGGGGTATCCCCGCCGAAATGAATATCAATCCATTGCTCAGGTAAAAGATCATTTTGTTTAGCGTAACCTGAAAATGTATCTCTACTGAGTAAGTCAATTGATGTGATTGATTTATCTTGTAGTGAATTGTCATCTAAAATTAATAAACTATTTTTTTCCAAGGTTTCAATATTTTGGATAATAATTTTATGAGAGTCCAAATAATCTATAATAAAAACTTGATTATTTAATTTTTCATTATTAAGAGAATGAATTTGGATTATATCTTTTAATTGTAATTGCAACATTATCTTATATTTATAGTAGAAATTAAAATGAAGAACGAATAGAAAAAGGACTTAAATATTTTAATAGATTAATAAATTATATGCATTTAACAGAACATTATTCAATCGAAGAGATATTGGAAGAAAATCCACTAAAATTTATAAAAAAAAAATATAAAGATGAAGAATCTATTTATCAGATTGTTCGTTATAAAAAAGACCAGCTTGATAAAACAACGGATAAATTTCGATCTGTAATTTTTAATGAAAACGAAAAAAAATGTGTATGTTTTTCTCCTATTAAATCAGTAAGTTTTAATTTGTTTAGTACAGAATATTTTATTAATAATAAAATTATTATAGAAGAATTTGTAGAAGGAACTATGATTAATTTATTTTTTGATAATAACAAATGGGAAATTGCAACTAGAAGTTCAATAGGTGGCAAAATAAAATTTCATCAGGAAAAAGATTCAAAGACCTTTAAAGAAATGTTTGAAGAAGTAAAGGAATATGTTAAGTTAGATTTTGACAAATTAGATAAAAAATATTGTTATAGTTTTGTTCTACAGCATCCTGAAAATAGAATAGTTAAGGCTTTTACAGAAAAAAAACTGTATCTGATTTCAATCTATGAAATTAAGCATCTTGAAAATAAGGAAATTCATATTGATGAAATGGATGAAGTGACAAAAAAAATGCAAATGGAAGGTACGAATGTAAGTTTTCCTGAAACACAAACCCAATATCAAGATTATAGTTCATTAGCACAAGATTGTTCTCAAGGAATGTTATCTTACTCAATTATGGGTTTTGTTTTGAAAACAGAAACAGGAATAAGAAGTAAGGTACGAAATATAACCTTTGAGGAGGTTAGGAGATTAAGAGGGAATCATGCCAAACATCAATATTTATATTTAATTTTACGAAAAGATGGAACATTAAAAAAATATTTGGATTTTTATCCAGAAGATGGAAAAGTTTTTGAAAATTATCGAACCCAAATTTATAATTTTCTTCAAAATCTTTATTTAAATTATTCTAGATGTTATAAGCGTAAAGAGAAGGTATTGTTGGAGTTTCCTTTTCAATTTAGGCAACTAATGTTTGAATTGCATCATGAATATTTTTCAAAAAAAAAACCAGAACCAATAAAATTTTATGATGTTAAGGCTTTATTCTATACATTACATCCTGCGAAGCAAATGTTTCTTTTAAATTATGAACATAGAAATTTTGCAAAAGATCATGCCAAAGAAAAGGTATGCATTGCAAAAAATAGAGAATAATTTTATTTGTTTTTATTAAAAAACAATAATTAATTAATAATGGATTGTATAATATGTTTGGAAAATTTAAAACCATATAAAGATTTGGTTTGTTTTCCATGCGGAACTCAAACAACACCTCATACTATGTGTTTTAATTGTTTCATAGAATATATTAAATTACATGGATGTAAGGCAAAATGTCCATTATGTTCTGAACTGTTAAAGTTTGGTTTTAATAAACCGGTTGTAACATTACCTGAAAGGTATCATATTTATGAGGATATTATAATAAAATTAAAAAATTCATATAATGAAATAAATACGAAAGAGATTATGAATCCTTTTTTGAAGGAGAATACATTAGTGCAACAACTATCAGCAGAGGGCTATTATCCTGCAGAAATTGAATATTATAAACTAAGAATTTTCTTGCAAGGTATATTTGGAAAACAAAAAATTAATTTTAAAAAAATAATTAGTCAAATTCACAGTTTTTTTTATTCAATATGCGATTTAACAATAGAAAATTATATTTACCCTTCAATTATGAAGGAAGAAATAGATATTATTGAATAATATTTTATGTAGTATATAAAATATTATAAACATGTATATGGTATCTTACGATAATGTAAAGGCATTATTAGAGTTATCAATATTAGTTTATAAATATGATAAGACTTTTACAATGGAGGAAGGGGAGACTTGGAAAAGTTTATATTTAAAAAGAAAAGATAAAACCGAAGGTGGGTTAAGTGATGATATAATAGAAGAAATGGGAAAAAAATCTCCAGATGGCCACATTTGTAGATTTGTAGATGATACAAAAACGGATTTACAGGCATTTGTTTCTGTAAGTCATAATTACCGTCGTATATGTGTTACTTTCCGAGGGAGTGAGTCTAAGAAAGATTGGTTATATGATTTTAAAGTTATTAAAAAACAATTGGATGAAGGAGAGAAGGTACATAGTGGATTTTATGGTCAATTATTTGAGACAGAAAGTTTTTTAGTTTTAAAAGAGGAAGTTAATAAACAATTATCAGAAAATCCATATTACGAAGTTTTTATTTCAGGACATAGTCTAGGTGGAGCATTATCAACTTTATTTGGATATTTATTATCAAAGGAAATAATAAATCATGTTACAGTAGTTTCATTTGCGAGTCCAAGAGTGGGTAATATAAAATTTAAAGAACTTTTCGAAAGAAAACAAAATTTAACACATATTCGTATTGTGAATAAAAGGGATGTAATAACAGCAACGCCAATGATTGGTTACCATCATGTTGGAGTTGCAGTGCAGTTATCTGATAAAAATTTAGCAATATTAAATACATATAATAAATGGTGGGAATTTTCATTATTTAAAAAATACAGTGTTTCTGAGCATTACATTGATAAATATTATGAACGATTTTGTAAATTAAAAATTCAGTGGAAAAATGTCAATGTTGAGAAAAATAATTTTAAAAAAGTATTATCTTTTTGGAACATTTTAAAAAGTAAAAATAGTGATGTAAGTGATGTAAGTGATGAATAGTAAATAAATAAAAATAAAATACCACTTTTATTTATTTGTCCCACGATGACCAGTCTTTATTTTTACCTTTTCCACAATTACATGGTTTTTTAACGCGCATTTGTTTAGTTGAACTAACTCGCGTTGTTTTAATTACAGGATTATTGGGTTTTGATTTATTTGATTTTTCTTTTATTTTTTCTTCTATTACAGCCTTAAATTGATCTAGAGTAGCTTGTTTATTTTTTATCATAGAAATCCATAAATTTTTTTCACCCCCAGACATACTGAAATTATAAATATTTAATACTTTTTCAACGGTAGTCATTATTTATTGAAAATACTTTTTTTTTTACTATTTTTTTAATCTATTTCCTCGATTGAAGGACCGTTATCTTGTTCTTCTTCATAACTTGAATTATTTGTTTCGGTTGTTTCTGAATTATTTTCAGGAGGTTGAAATAGTTTCATTGACAAGGTTTCAATCTCTTTTTTTTTCTCTTCATACTGATGTTTTTCTTTCTCTTCGTCATTATCAATCCATGTTTGAATTTCATTTAATCTGGCGTTTGCCTCGTCCTTATCTTCTGAATTTAGTTTTTCTTGAATCTCAGGTTTTTCAAGTTGAGATTTACATTGGAAAATTAACATTTCTAATTCATTTTTTGCATCAACCTTTTCCTTTTGTTTCATATCGTCTTCTTTAAATTCTTCTGCTTCTTTTACCATTCTGTCAATATCTTCTTGGGATAAACGACCTCTATCATTCGTTACTGTAATATTTTCCTTTTTACCTGAAGATTTTTCTAAAGCACTTACATTCAAAATACCATCTGCATCGACATCATATGTAATTTCAATTTGCGGCACTCCCCTAGGCATAGGAGGGATTCCATTCAATTGGAACTCTCCAAGTTTATTGTTATCTTTTGTAAATTGACGCTCGCCTTCAAATACCTGAACAGTGCAACCGGGTTGATTATCAGCATAGGTACTAAAGGTTTGTGTTTTTTTACATGGTATTGTTGTGTTTCTTGGAATTAAATTAGTCATTACCCCTCCAGCTGTTTCCAAGCCTAAAGAAAGAGGAATTACATCTAGTAACAAAAGATCACTCATTTTTTCATCCTTCACTCCTGATAAAATTGCTGCTTGTACTGCAGCTCCGTAGGCCACAGCTTCATCAGGATTAATACTTTTGTTCAATGCCTTTCCATTGAAGTATTCGCTTAATTGTGATTGAATTTTTGGAATACGGGTTGAGCCTCCAACTAAAACAATTTCATCAATTTTACTTTTACTCATCTTAGCATCTTTCATAACCTTTTCCACAGGTGCAAAAGTTTTCCTAAAAAGATCGCTACACATATCCTCAAATCTTGCTCTCGTGAGAGAAACATTATAATCAATACCTTCAAATAGGGAATCGATTTCAATTACTGCAGAAGTAGATGAGGATAATGTTTTTTTAGCACTTTCACATGCTGTTTGAAGCCTACGAATTGACCTTTTTGAAGAAGACAAATCAGCTTTATGTTTTTTTTTAAAATCAGCCATACAATATTCCATCATTCTCCTATCAAAATCTTCACCGCCTAAATGGGTATCTCCTGCTGTAGCTTTCACTTCAAAAACCCCATCATCAATTGCCAATAGAGATACATCAAAAGTCCCTCCACCAAGATCATATATTAAAATATTAATTTCTTTATCGCCTTTTTTGTCTAGACCATACGCAATTGCTGCAGCTGTAGGTTCGTTAATGATACGCAAAACATTCAATCCCGCAATAACACCAGCATCTTTTGTAGCTTGTCGTTGAGCATCATTGAAATATGCAGGCACCGTAATTACGGCATTTTGGATATCTTCTCCCATATAGGCTTCGGCAATTTCTTTCATTTTAGAAAGTACCATCGAGGAAACTTCTTCTGGTTTAAATGTTTTCAACTCATTTTTATAAGACACCTCGATAACCGGTTTTCCGTTCGAATCAGATTTAACTGTATAAGGAAAATGTTTAATGTCCGATTGAAGCAAAGGATCAGAGTATTTTCTTCCAATTAATCTCTTTGCATCAAAAATAGTATTTTCTGGATTTTGAGAAGATTGTGATTTGGCGGAACTACCAATAAGGCGTTCTTCCGAATTAAAAGAAACATAAGAAGGGGTAGTACGATTTCCTTGATCGTTTGCAATAATTTCAACATTATTATTTTGCCATGTAGCTACACAACTATAGGTAGTCCCTAGGTCAATTCCTATACAAGAAGTCATAAACAAGTTAAAGAAATAATCTTTAAATTATTTAAAAAAAAATGTGTATCTGTGTAAATAAACTTTATTAAAATTTGGAGTTTATTTGTTCAATTATTTGTACCGAATCTTGAATCGCAGTAAGGAGATATTGATACGCTCCTGTTTTTTCTGTTTTTTCTTTAAACGCAATTCGAATAATACTATATGTATCAAAAGGATGTTTTTTAATGAATCCACAATAAGATAATGTTTTATTATTTTCAAAATTTTTGGAATACAAATAATATTCAAGAATTTTTCCAATTGTATAATCTTCATTTTCAAGAATAATATCAAATGAATTTTCCATAATTACCTCAGATGGTTTGACAATAAGTTTATTTGTTTCGATTTGTTTTTTAACCTCCGATAATCGTTCAGTTAGATTATTGCAAGCTAATTTAACCAATTCTACATTCTTAAAAACCCCTACAGATTCTATAATAAAATCAAAACTATTTGGTTTAAAAATCCTTTGTGCTTCAAGAAGATTCCAATTTTGTTTTTCAAAACTAATTTCTTCTGGCGTAATACCTTTTTTAAGAAGTTCAACTTCTTTTTCACTCCATAATTTTTTATTTTTTTCATTATCTTTTGTATTACCAAATGAGATTGTACTAGCCACATTAAACATTCCATCTTCTTTAGCGGAAGCAATAGTAAATTTACATGTTAAATTCAATTCTTCACCCTCTAAATCATTAGAGGTTTTAGGTTTAAGTCGAACAAAATCGATAAATCGTTCTGTATAAGAATTGGGAGGGAAAATTTTTCTAATTTCACTTTCTTCAATAAATTTATCAGTTGTGGTATTTAAAATTTTAAAATCTTCAGTTGTAATGTTTTGAATAGTATCAGATTCATTTTTTTTATTAATTACTAAAAGGTAATTTTCTAAAGATGTATTTAGGTCGGTAATGTGAATAGGAATGCAACTTAATCTTTGTTTTACAATTTCATTATTAAAACGGGTTGTATTAATTTTAATATCACATTGATTTTCTTCATAAGGAGAAGTTTTAAAAACAACACAAGGAATATTTGAAATAATGGTTCTTCTTAAAGAATTAGCAATACTTACATTTAAATCACTCAATGTAAATTTAAGTTCATCTTCATTTGATTCTATTTGGACTGACATATTAATCTTATATATTAAAGAACTGATTTATTTTTAATCAATTTTTACTGAAATTAGTTAAAATACCTATGCTTATTTAGTATATTAGAATATATGGTATCCATTTTATATTATAGTAATTATTGCAAAAACAGTAAAAATTTATTGACTAGATTAAGTCGTTCTAAAATAACTGAAGAATTACATTATCTTTGTGTTGATCAGAGAGTAAAAGCAAACAACGGTGCTACCTATATAGTTTTATCCAATGGCCAGCAAATAATGTTACCACCTACAGTTACAAAAGTACCAGCTTTATTATTAACCAATAAAGGTCATCATGTTTTATTTGGAAATCAAATTTACCAACATTTATTACCAAGAGAGACTGAAATAGAAGAACAAGCAAATAAAGATAGCGAACCCCAATGTTATTCTTTTGGAGGAGGAATGTGTTCCTTAGGTGTAAATTCAGATCAATATAGTTTTTTGGATATGTCTTCTGAAGATTTAGCAGCAAAGGGAAATGGTGGTATGAGACAATTATATAATTATTCAACAATTGAATCAGGAGGTCAAATAGAAACTCCTCCAGATACTTATTCTCCTGATAAGTTAAATTTTCAAGATGAAACTATGGAAAAATTAAGGATGGAGAGAGAACAGGAAATTAAACTTTAATATAAAAATAAATATTTAAAAAATATATTTGATGTAATATATCATGTCGTCATCTGCTATTTTAAAAGGATTTAATAACCATATTTCTGAATTTTTAGAAGATATCTGTCAAGTTTTTCCCGAGGACCCAAAAATAAACACCGCTAAGAATTTGTTATTTACAATAAAGAAGGCTAATCCAAAATTATTAATAAGGATATGGCATAAATATATAACTTTAAAATATACGGATGAAATTGAAAAAGAGGAGATTTCATTTTTCATCGATAAAGATTATAGTACAGATGTTAGTAACTTAAATGATAGTAGCGAGGTGGTAGATTCAATCAATCAATTACGGGAACCTATAAAAAATATGGGGGAAGAAAATCAACAAAAATGTATGAAATATATTAAAAATCTTTCGAATTTAACAAAAATATATTTTAAGGAAGAGTAATATTAAAAAAAAACCTATATATTGGTTCATAATGACAGAAAAATTTAAAAAAGTAATTAAAGATTTTGTAAAAGATATTATTTTATGTTTTCCAGAATTATATGAGAATTTAGATTTAGATTTGAAATATGTATTAGAGACAGATGAAATAGAGGATGAAAAAATAATAAATCTACAAAAGTATTGTAAAGAATTATATCCAGATAAGTTTTTTGATATTTTGTATCAAAACAATGAATTATTTGAAAAGGAGCCAATATATTTATTGCCGAATATTGATTTTCAATATATTTGGAAGGCAGAAATTTCTGAAAAGACAAGAGAGACTATTTGGAAATATCTTCAATTAATTTTATTTAGTCTCGTAGGAGATTTAGATAGTAAGTCTTTTGGAGAAAGTGCAAAATTATTTGAGGCCATTAATGAAGATGAATTAAAATCCAAACTAGAAGAGACAATAAATCAGATGAATGATATATTTGGCGGTGAAGATAAAGAGGAAGGAAGTGAAGATAAAGATAAGGAAAAAACAGCTAAAGAAGGATTACCAGACCCAGAGGAATTACATTCTCATTTAAATAGTTTATTAGATGGGAAATTAGGAAGATTGGCAAAGGAAATTGCTGAAGAAACAGCAAAGGATCTAGATATTGACATAAATAATGATAGCGATATGGGTGATATATTTCAAAAATTATTTAAGAATCCCGGAAAACTAATGGGATTGGTTAAGAATGTTGGTGGAAAATTAGATCAAAAGATTAAAAGTGGAGACATTAAAGAAAGTGAATTAATGGAAGAAGCAAATGAACTAATGAAAAAAATGAAAAATGTGCCAGGTATGCCAGATATGAAAGACATTCAATCCATGTTAGGGAAAATGGGAGGAAAAGGTAAAGGAAAAGCAAAGTTTAATACAAATGCGTTTCAGACACATTTGGATCAAGCCAAAGAAAGAGAGAGAATGTTATCAAAATTAGAGGAACGAAAAAAACAAAGAAACCAACCTTCTAACACAGAAACGGAAAACTTACCAAGTAAGGAAGAGATCGAGAAAATAATGGCAGAATTGTTAGAATCAGAAGATTTGAATAAGGTAGTATCAAAAAAACCTAAAAAGAAAAAAAAGAAAAATTAAATTTTTTTATTTGTAGGTGAAGAAGACCTTTTTTTAATAATATATTCTGAACATGTACCGCAATGGTCTTCATTAGAATAATCAATTTTTAGATTTATTTTATTTGGTTGATTTAATTTCCATCTACCAAGATGCATTGGTTGAGGCTTATTAAATATAATTTTATTAGCTAAACTTCTAATTTGAGAAAACATGATATATTTATAATATGTTACAATATTTAAATCGTTTAGGATCGTATTTTACCACAAAAAAAAAATTAGAATATATATAATGACAAATACATTTTGGATAAACAATCCTTATATACTATTAGACGAAAAATATGCTTACGAGCTTTGGCCATCTGACTCAATGAGTTCAATTAGAAAATTAAATGCAATTTCACGATTTGTTATTTTGTTGATGATAATAGGATTTGTGATTACCAAAGGTTCAACTCGTATATTGATTTCAGGTTTAGTAACTTTAGGTATTATATATATTTTACATAAGAATCAGGTAAATGAAACATTTGAAAATCCTAAAAAACAGGAAGAGGAAGTCAAAAAGGCCAACAAATTAATTGAACAAACTTATTATCCTGTAAAACCTACAAATCCATTTGGGAATGTCTTATTACCTGAAATTAATGATACACCAAATCGAAAACCGGCAGCACCTTCTTTTTATCCAATGACAGAAAAGGAAATATATAATACAACAAAAGACATGGTAGCTAAAAATCTAGATCCCAACAATACCGACGACATAAAAGAAAAATTATTTAAAGATTTAGGAGATAATTTCATGTTTGATCGTTTTATGCGTAATTTTTATTCAACAGCTAACACCCAAGTCCCTAGTGATCAGAAATCGTTTGCACAATTTTGTTATGGAGACATGATATCATGTCGTGATCAATTCGATCCAAATCAATCTATTGCCTGCGAACGAGATGATTTCCGTAAATATCCAGGGTATTAATTTTAGTTTATTTAAAATAATTTATTTATATTTTATATACAATGGCTTATGTTCATGATTATACATTCAATAATATGTCTAGGATAGGAAACGACGAGGGTTCTCAATATCAAGGAAATATTCAAAATACAAAACACAATAATTATTTATTAACAAATCATTTTTCTAATGATTGCATGATGAGAGATCCAATGAATTTAGCATTATCACAACCAAGTATGAATTACAAGGGGGGTTCTCATGTAGGAGCCGAAGGATGTAATATTGATACAAGTTCTGAACTTTTACTTGGTTCTATGTTGACTCATCCAAAATGCAAATTAAGTCTTTACAAAAGACCTTTTGCTACTGTGCCTTACTTAGGAAGAGGTGCGGCAAATCCTGATATGGAAAGTCAATTACAACAAGGTGATTTAAACATTAACAGAAAAAGTGTAAATCCTTTAATGGAACAATCTTATGCTCCTGTTTCCCAAACACCATTGATTCCTTCTGTAGCCGCTACTATTAGTAACCCTGCAAATTTGGTTGAAGGAGTGGCAGCTGATGGATGGATCCGCGGTGGATTACCTTCTCGTGAATTAACAAAAGATAATGAATACTTTAAAAAGAATATGTAATTTAATTTAATAATAATCTTTTCCCCATAACAGTTTATTCTTGGGAATCAATCTCTTTGGTATTAAAGAGGCATCTGTGGTTTCATTATTATTAGATTTTTTTATAGAATATAACATTTTATTTTCTCTCAAAATTGATTTTGAAAATAAAAACAAATACCAAAAACTATTCATTATAAATAATTATCATATTTCATTTTAAATTGTTTCTTATTTTAGAAAATAAATAAAAATTGATGTAAGATTATTATTAATTATTAAAAGAAATAAATGTGGGTTCCCAAAAAATTAAAATATGAAGACCAAATAGGTAAAATAGCAAGGGTTTATTATTTTAAAGAAGAAAATTATACCGAAGGACAATTACTAGGAATTCAAAGATTAAACAGGGTAGAATATGGGATTCAAATTTTGGATGAAAATAAATATACTATTCATTCATTTATTTCAAATGTGATTAAAAAAGTAGAAATAAAAAATATTGCAGTTAAAAAAGAATTATTTAATTTTTGTAGTCAATATTTAATTGAAGATATACATCATTTAGTAAGTGAATATTCGGATAATTTTGTAGAAATCTAGAATTTATAATATTTTAGTTTAGTTTTAATTAAAGACAAAATGAAATGAATAATTAATATGAATCATATTTTGGATATTGAATCATTATCTGTTTCTGAAATAAATAATATATTTTCAAATGCATTACAATATAAAAAAGGGAAAGTCGTAGATTTATTAAGTAATAAAATTGTTGCTACTGTTTTTCTTGAACCTTCAACTAGAACACTATTTTCTTTTCAATGTGCTTGCTATCGTATGAATGGAAATATAATTAATTATGAACATTCTACATCAAGTTCGAAAAAAGGAGAGTCTTTTGAAGATACAATAAAGACTATTTCACAGTATGTAGATATTATTGTTCTTAGACATCCCGAAAAAAGCAAAGTCCATTATTATGCATCCAAATCTTTTGTACCCGTTATTAATGCTGGAGATGGTAATGGAGAACATCCAACTCAAGCACTGTTAGATGTTTTTACCATGCAAAATTATGTAATGTTTCAACAACCTAGGAAAATTATTAAAATAGCATTTGTAGGAGATTTAAAAAACGGAAGAGCGGTACATTCAACTGTTAAATTATTAGATAGATTATATGATAATGTTGAATTTTATTTTTTTTCAAATGAAATGTGTAATATGGAAACAAAGAATATTCAAAATCCTTTTTATATAAAACAAGAGTTGGAAAAAGAAATCCATCAGATAGATATATTATACATGACTCGTATTCAAAAGGAAAGAAATGAAGAATTAAACAAAATTGAATATAATAATATTTTGACTAGAAAAATAATGTCACAAGCAAAAGAATCAATGATTGTATTGCATCCTTTACCAAGAAATAATGAAATTGCAGTAGACATAGATGATGATCCAAGGTGTAAATTTATTGAACAAATGAAAAATGGGATGTATATCCGAATGGCAATTTTGGAACATGTAAATCAAAAATAATCATATAAACACAATCATTTAATATAAATATTATGTACCAATCTAAAATAAAAGTGGAATATGAAACAGATGATGAATATAGAATGGATCTTTTAAAAGTGTTTGATAAAACTCCAGGTGATTTAACAAATGAATTATTCGACTTATTGATTGATGAAATAAATTTGATATATAAAGAAATAGAAAACAATAGCAAACTTGTAAATTTGTGTAAAAAAGCAGGTACAAATTATATATTTACCGAAGGAGAAGACGGAATAATTTTTCTTTTTTCATATACCTATTTTATAGATTTTCATAAATGTTTGTTTGATTTTTATGAATCAGGGGATGTATCAGATGAAAATTATAATAATTTATTGAAAAAACTTGAAAAATAAATGTATGTTTATATTATTATGACTTCAACAAGAAATAAAAATACAAATGGAGATTATTATTTAGAGCAACGAAATCATCGTTTAGCAGAAAATTACTATTTAAATAGTCAAATGATTCCTCAAGAACCAGCAATTCCCGGTAAAGGATATGGAACAACAACAAAAATGATGAATAATGAACTTTCTCATAATCACACAGATATAGAATCATCTTTGCTAGGAATAGGTTCATCAAATTTAGTAAAATCCAAACCCAATGTCATTCCTCAAATTAAAAAACTACCTCAAATTTCATTTTTTAAGGAAGAGCAAACAATTTTGCCTAATCCTCTAGTTATAGAAAAAAATCAAAGACACGCTTTTCAATAAAATATTTATTAATATTATATATTATGAAATTAACCAATATTAAAAGTAGTCCAAGTAGAATTGCAAAAAATTTAGAAATTTCTACATATACAGGAAGATATCAATTAAATACTCCTGGACCAGGTGCTTCTATGCCATTTATGGAAGACCCTCATTTTCGATTACAAAAATGGGGTGCTAATTACGAATCAGATATGGTAAATCTTGAAAATAAATTAACTGGAAGATCACAATCTTTAAATCGTGATGTAAATACCTATGCTAACTTACCAGAGAAAAATAAATCATATTCATCTTCTTCTGCTTCCACTGAACAAAGTAGAACAATTATGCCAGCTTGGACATTATTGGGCCAAGAGCATCATAGATATGATTATCCTCATTTAGATCCTCAAGAAAATGTATTTTATCCTTTTGAAAATAATACAAGTACCCGAATTTTAGAAAAGGATAACTATGTACGAAATACTTATCATTAAAATATATTTTTTGTAAATTTTATTATAAAAAATATATTGTTGTATATATAAATGGACGCACTAGTAATAGGACTTGTTGGATTAGGAGGTTTATATACTATAGCTAATCAAAATAAAAAAAAAGAAAAGAGAGAAAATTTTAATCTACAAGCAGGAGAGAATGAAAAACCTACTTCTTTTCCTCTTCAAAATAATGATGTATCTGAAAATGTAAATAAGTTTGTGGACCAAGATAAGGCAACAAATAAATATTATAACCAAACTTTATATCAAAAGGAGGTTAAAAAAGATACAAATTCAGGAAGTATGTTACCTGACAATAATACTTTTTCTTCATTGTCAGGAAAAACTCTTGACACTAATGCATTTCAACATAATAATATGGTTCCCTTTTTTGGTGCCAAGATAACCGGAAGACATTCCTATTATGATGGAGATGCAGAGGCAATTTTAGATAATACAAATGGTACTGGCTCGCAGGTATTCAGAAAAGTGGAACAAGCACCTTTATTTAAACCCCAGGAAAATGTACAATGGACTCACGGAACCCCTAATTTTTCTAATTTTTATGAATCCCGTGTTAATCCAGGAAAAGCAATGAACAATACAAAACCTTGGTATGAAGTACGAGTAGGACCCGGTTTAGGAAAAGGATTTGAATCATGTGGATCAGGAGGTTTTAATTCTGGATTAGAAGATCGAAAAGCTTGGCAACCTTACACTGTTGATAGGCTTCGAACAAAAACCAACCCAAAAATTACATATGGTTTAAAAGGTCATGAAGGGCCTGCTAGGTTAAGACAAGGCGATGTAGGTAAAATAGGTCAAGTAAATAAAAATTTACCTGATACTTATTACGATTGGGGACCTGATCGTTATTTTACAACAGGTGGTGTTCAAAAGGACCAAACCGCTAGGCCTATTCAAGAAGTTCATGAAACACACCGTATGGGTACAACCGCATCCTATGAAGGAGCACCAGGAGCAGAAATGAAAAAACAAATGGCTTATGAAAATTATAGCTGTCCTATTAAGCCCCATACATATGGTCAAATTATGGGACATGCTGGTACAAATATTGCTCCTGCATCAGAAGGTGATTATGCGCAAAAAGGATACTCTTCCAAGCCAAATAATCGTATTTCTACTAACGCTAATTCTTATGGAACACCAGGAGGAGGAATTATAAATGCAATAGTGTCTCCATTAATGGATGTATTGCGACCTTCAAGGAAAGAAAACTTTGTAGGAAATATTCGTTCATCTGGAAATGGAACAAAAATAGGTGCTGGTGGTCATCATATATATAATCCAGGTGATCAACCTAAAACCACAATAAAGGAAATGACTGTGAAAGGAGCTCAACATTTGAATGTTCATAATAACAAAACTTATGGGTCTGGATATACAACAAATCCTCAGATTTCAACTGATACACAACGACAAACAACATCTTACCAAGCATATGGAGGACCAACTTCTGCCTATGGAGAAATGTCGGTTGAAGCAACTGCCAATCAAAGAAATAATGATAAGGTTCTTTCGTCTTATGCAGCAACAGGTAATACAAATATGTTTCAAAATGAAATCAATATGAGTACAAATAACAATAAAATTGTAGATTACCAGAGAGATATGGCTCCTTCAAGTATGCCTAATGCTATTCCAAACTCAATGACATATGGACAACTTCATGGAGGACAACAATACCAAGAACCCGAGCGTATGACAGAAGACATTTTAGATGCGTTTAAACAAAATCCTTACACTCATAGTTTAAATACTTCAGTTTAATTATTAAAATAAATTTATAATATAATATGAAAATAAGCGTTTATACAATATTATATTATGATACTCAGTTTTTAGAAACTATTTACAACCATATAGAAAAGTATATTGATGAATTTATAATTGTAGATGGACCTTATTCATATGCCATAGAGACTTTAAAAAAATACAATCTTTTTTATGATGAAAATTCTCGACCCGCTGAATTACTTTCTCTAATTGAGAAATTTCCCAAAATAAAATATCACTATAAAATCTTTCAAAAAGAGGAAGAAAAAAGGATGTACGGATATAATAATTGTAAAAATGATTATGTTTTATTGGTTGATACAGATGAATTTATTAACCTTAATTTAGATAATATTTTATATTTCATGAAAAATAGAAAACAAAAGTATGTTAGTTCTTCTGAGATTTTTAATATGTGTGATTACAATATTAATTTTAATAAACTGAGCAGAAAAAATATTCTTTTCAAAAAAAAAAAAATATCAGCACTTCAACATTTAGATTATTTATGGTTAATTAATTGTAATCAATCAACACCTGTTACAGCTCATATTGAGGAAACAAAACCCATAGGGATTATGTATCATTTAACATTAAATCGCTCCAAGAAAAATACCATTGTTAAATTTATGTTTTATATTTCTCTCTATTTTCATATTCACAATAAGAAATTTCAATTAATAGATAATTACGATGATGAAACAGTTATGAAATTACTAACTATTAATGAATTAAAAGAAATATTTGTTCATAGCAGAATATCTCATATTAATTTACCAGATAACAAACCAGGAAATCTTCTTGAAGAGACTCCTATTCCTAATAATTTACAATTAGAAAAATTTAAAGATAATAAAAAGGATTTTTACTTTACAAATGAAATAAAAGGATTAGTAAATCTTCCCTTATTTTTTTATATTGAGAGAAATAGTAAAAATATACAATTAGTTATTCAAAATGGGAAAAAAATAATAATAAATTTATATTATTATTTCATTGGAAAAAATACTAAAATTGTTAAGAAGGGATTGTTTGAATCATTAAATAATAATTTTATAATAGAAGGAATTAATGTTGAAAACCCAATTTATAAAGTAATTGAAATTAGAGTAATTGAAACTTGCAATGAAGATAAAATATTTACATTAAAAAATATTATCTATACTGAAGCAGAATAAAACTTCCTTTTTATATTTTTCTTTTCATTGTTTTCTTTTTCATTGTTTTCTTTTTCATTGTTTTCTTTTTCATCATTTTCTTTTTCATCATTTTCTTTTTCATCATTTTCTTTTTCATCGTTTTCTTTTTCTTACCGCCATTTTGAGGCGTCGTTTGAATTGTATCAGTTATTTTTTGGACGCCTTCCATTGTTGATTGTTTTAGAGATTCTAATTGTGTTTTCAATTTTTCTTTCCATGATAATTCAGTTGGAATAGAATCATTATTTGACATTAAATTGGAAAATATTCCTCCTCCAAATGTTCGGAATGACATTTATAATATATATAAATATATTTCTCTTCAAAAAATTCTAAATATTAAAAGTAATATTTTTATTTAAATATAAAATCAAGAAACTATTTATGTTATCGATTCATAATAAAATAAATACTAAATTAGATTATTTTATTGAGAAACAAAAAATTCCCAATATAATATTTCATGGTCCTCCAGGGGCAGGAAAAAGAACATTAACCCTTTCATTTATAGGAAAGATTTACAACAATGATAAAAATGCGATGAAAAAATATTTATTACATATTGATTGTGGTCATGGTAAAGGAATTAAATTTATAAGAGAAGATCTAAAATTTTTTGCAAAAACAAATATAGCGTTTCAGAATGGTGTATTTTTCAAAAGTGTATTATTATTAAATGCTGATAAATTAACTACAGATGCACAATCTGCTTTAAGGAGATGTATCGAGTTATTTAGTCATAACACAAGATTTTTTATTGTTATAGAAAATAAATTTAAACTGTTAAAACCAATACTATCGAGATTTTGTGAAATATATATACCTTTACCGGTTCTTAACAACCAAACTATTAATTTACATGATTTGAAGATTAAAAATGAAATTTATGATAAAAATAAAAAAAAAATTTATGAAATAATAAAAAAAAGTATTAAGGTTTTAGATACCAAACATGATCCTCTTACAATAATAGAATCTGTTGAAAATTTATACGATAAAGGAATAAGTGTAAATAATTTAATTGAATATTTTAAAAATAATTCAGAAAATATTAATTTTGAGATGATTCATAAATGGTCTAACATTTCTAAAGAAATAAAAAATGAAAAAATAATTCTTTTATTCATTTTGAATAATTATTACTTTCGTTCGGATTTGGATTTAGAAAATATATCATTTATGTAAAATGGACGATTACAATTTGAATTCTTTGCAAGAATCTAAAAACGAGTGGGTTTCACGATTAGTAAATATCTTAACTCCATATATTTTAGAAGGTTTTAAGTCGATATTTACAGAATCTTATAAGCTATGTATGGAAAATAATGAGGAAGATAAATATTTAATGACATTCCAAAATTTTATTTCTCGTATTCCAAGATGGAACGAGGATTTAATTGAAAAGGAGGTTCAAAGGATTCAAGAAAAAAGTAATTGTTCTTATATTGAAGATTTAATTACATGTGTTCATGTGATTCAATTAAAAGCACTTACTTGTATTCGCGTTGGACAAAAACAAAAGAAAATAGAATTAGATATTCCAAAATTGAAAGATTTTGTACATAAAGTGTACATTAATGTTGCAAGGAAAATATATACAAATATTTATTTATTTGAACTAAATATTGCTCCATTACAAGTTCAAAAAAATAATAGAGAACTTGAACTAATAATTAAAGAGTGTATATTGGAAACAGTAAGGGAATCAATTCCTGTTGAAAATATTTTAAGATCTTATTTAGAGGAATCAATTGAAGAGGAGGTGATTGAGCCTATACCAGAAGTTGCGTTGATAAAAGAAAACGAAGAGATAAACCCAGTATTGACGGAGACACCTATGGAGGAAAGTAATAATGAAATGGATTTTCAAAATACAGAAACTAAAAATGAAAATAAAGTTGAAGTACCCTCTTTAGATTTACAAATTAACGATTTACCAAAAGTTGAAGATAACGATTTAATTAAATTAAAAGAAGACGATAGAATAAATATAGTAAAAGAAGAATCTCCTTCAGATTTATCATTTTCCGATAAGGTAGAAATTAATACAATTCCAGCAAATGATCCAATGGAAGAAATAAACGATAGTATTAAAATTTATGATGAAAATATTGAAATAAATGTTGATTCATTAGAAAATGGAAATAAAGAAGAAAATTTGTTGGATGATATAGAAATTTTAGCCTAATTCGTTTAACTGTATTTAATCATTTCAAATAATAAATTATATAATGAATAATTTATTATTAGGTATATTTACCTCTATTGTTTTTATAATAATTAAAATACTTTATACTAAATTCGTTGAACAAGAAGAAATGAATATTAAAATGTTATTTAAAGAATTATTTATCATTTTTAGTTCAATTTATGCAGGAATGTTTTTATTAGCACAGACAGAACCATTATTTACATCAGCTGGTCATGTAGCTCAAGTATTCACAGATAAGCCTGAATTTTAATTTTTTTATATAAGTATTTTATGGGAGCTTTAGAAGTATTTGCTGTGCTAGGTGTAATTTCATTAGTTACAACAATAGGAGTTTTTAATTATAAAAAACCGATACAAGAACAAGATACAACCACACAAAGTTTATTTGGAGGAAAGGGACAAAAAAAACAAAAAAAAACACGAAAAATGAAAAAAAATAAAAGAAAAACAAAAAAAACAACTATTTGAACGAAGGTAAAAAATCAATATTAATTATTTTCGTTTTTTTATTAATTTTATTTTTAGAGACTTTATAATCAGAGAAAAGTGAGTTTTTTAATTGATTTTGAGGAGTATGGTTATTTACAATGCGGGCAATCATTTTATATAATTTGAATTCAGGGTATCTATCTGAACCATCCTTTTTATATAAAATACTTTTACCTTTATCATCTGTGCACCATTCTACAATTAGTTTTTCAACTAACTGATAATTTTTTAAAGATTGTATTTCTGTAAAATCGGTAAAAAAGAAATCAAATAAACTACATCCTAACCTGCATAAATCAAACGAGAAATTAGGTTCTAGTCTTGGTTTTTTATCATTAAAATAGGGTTCTGTGTTGTAAAGAGTAGAGGCATCTCCATTTTGTGGATGATAACTATCACTACATATTAATTTACCTTTTACGCGGTAAATAGCTCTACCAAAATCGATTATTTTCCAAATTTTTCCAAATGTTGGAACTTTATAATATAAACTATCGTAACAATAGTAAATATATGGTTTTTCTGTTGAAACATACATAATATTATTGGTATGTAAATCGTTGTGAGTAAAATTAAAGGCCTTTTGATATACAATCAAAGACATAATAACTTGCATTAGTAACCCTGTCCATTCTTTAGGTTCCATACAAGTGGAGGTCATGTATGAATCAAGTGTATCCTCACATTTTTCAAGAAAAATCATATTTACGGGAAAATTTGGTATTTTTACATTAATTTCTTCTTCTTCGTCTGAATCGTCTTCTTCTTCGGAAGAAGTAGAATTTTCTTCACTTAATAAATCCTGAATTTCATTATTTAAATCATCATCTTCGTTATCTGTATGAGAAGACCTAGATGAACAAGAAGTAATACTTTGTAGTTCGTCACATTCTTCATTATCTTCATCGTCACTATTTATTTTCAAGTCATAAATAGTTTCAGAAATATTAATTTCGTTTTGATTTTCAGGGAAAATTTCTTCTATTTCACAAACAGAATTTAAAGAAATCTGAGAATTTATAGATAATTTAGGTTTATTTTTGAGTGAAGATTTTTTATGTATTTGGTCAAAAAAATCAGATTCTAAGGTAAATAATTTATTAATATTTTCATGAAAATGTTCCGAATCCATAACATATTCAATATCATCTGCAACATTATAAATGAATTCTTCTTGATTACATAACAGATTTCCATAACAATCAAGTCCATTTAAAAAATGATAATGATTTAATAATTTGGAAGAAATAAATGAAAAAAAACCATCAACATAGGCAGAATTGTTAGGATCGGTTATTTTATTATAAATATCATTACCATTTAATTTAGGAAGAGTGAATAATTGAGGCGAAGAATAGTCCTTATATTTACCAATTAAGTATTTAGTTGGATCAATAAGAGGAGAATATTTAATAAAAACTTCTTTTTGGATATTTTTTTCATTAGATAAATCTTGTAAAGTGCAAATAAAATGATTATGATTTACTTTTTCTTTAATATTTTCAATTGTAAATGGAGTTAAAAGTTGAAAGTTATTATAATTTGTTTCATTCATTTTAAAAAAATAACTATAGATAGGAATAAAATTTTGAACATTTTTCCAATCAGGATTTTCTAAATGTCTGGTTAGTTCTTTTTTTTTTATATAATCAATTTCCATTTTAATGTTAAAATATTAATTTGTATTTATTTTAACTTATATTCGTTGTCTTTTCTTCATTAATATCTAATTGTTATTTATTTATGACTTTAGAATTAAAGAAATTTAATATGAAAGCAATAGAATTTAAGCCCAACGAAAATAAAGGTCCCGTTATTGTTTTAATAGGTAGGAGAGATACAGGAAAATCATTTCTTGTAAGAGATTTATTATATTATCATACAGATATTCCTATTGGTACAGTCATTTCTGGAACAGAGGCGGGAAATGGTTTTTATAGTTCTCATGTTCCCAAATTATTTATTCATGATGAATATAATACAGGGATAATTGAAAATATCCTAAAACGACAAAAAACTGTACTAAAACAAATGAATAAAGAATATGCTGCTTATAAAAGGTCCAATATTGATCCGAGAGCATTTGTGATTTTAGATGATTGTCTATTTGATAATTCATGGACTAAAGATAAAATGATGAGATTATTATTTATGAATGGAAGGCATTGGAAAATTATGTTAATTATTACCATGCAGTATCCATTAGGAATACCTCCCAATTTGCGTACCAATATTGACTATGTATTTATATTGAGAGAACCATATATAGCCAATAGGAAAAGAATATATGAAAACTATGCAGGTATGTTTCCAACATTTGAATCATTTTGTCAAGTAATGGATCAATGTACTGAAAATTATGAATGCCTAGTTATTAATAATAATGCCAAATCAAACAAATTGTATGATCAAGTATTTTGGTATAAAGCTGAAAATCATCAAAATTTCAGATTAGGATCTAAAGAATTCTGGGAACTCTCTAAAAATATTAATTCAGATGATGAAGAAGAAATGTATGATCCCAATTCATCTCGTAAAAGAGGGGCCGGTCCAAGAATAAATGTAAAAAAGAATAGATGGTAATTACATTTATTAATCTTTGTTTTCATCTGTGTTTTCATCTGTGTTTTCTTCAGGTTTTTTTACAAACAACTCTTTTACTGAAGTTATAATCGATTTACCACCTTTACATTTGTCATATTCGTTAATAAATTCCTTACAAAGATGAGTTCCTTTATTGAGATCAACACAGTCATTCATCTTTTCATACAAGTCCTTACAATTATCGTCCTCCATATAATATTATCATTTAAATAATATTATACAAAAAATTTTATTTATTTTTTTTATGATGATTCCAAAACTGATCCCTCACTAGTAGCTACATTATCACCCTCAAACATTTCTTTCTTTACATCTGCAACTGAAATCTCTACATTTTCCCCTTGAGTATTAATACTATACAAATTTCCATTCTCGTCAATATTTTGTGTCAATTTGTTTCCAGATTCTTGGGCTAACTTTTTATTTTCCTCAATAGCCTTTTCCTTAGTTTCACGAACACGCTTGTCAAATTCGCGCTTAGCATGATCCTCATTTTTCTTTTTCTCTTGCATAAGTTGATTCAATTCTTCTTCTAAATGTTCGACTCTACCTGTTTTGTAAGCATTAGGTTCCCAGGGCATCCACATACCAACAGGACCAACAAACACATCATGGTGGGGATCAGCTTCACGCAAAAGTTTGCATCGCAACTCTGCTTCTGCCTGGGATTCAAATACTCCTCTAACTTTAATACCTCTTACTGAAGTTTGAAAATTATTTTGAGTATTAAAATCTTCATCAATTTGATCTTCATTTGCATCCATAAAATTTTTATAGTCGTCGCTTAGTGTAGTCTCTCCCATCTTCGCCTTCTCTTCTTGGCAAAATTCCTCAAAATCCTTTGAAAGAGAAGCAAAATTCAAATTATATTTATAAGATACAAAGTTAAGGAATTGCATATACTTCTCACAACTTTTATGTAAATCCCAATTTTCAATAAATTTATTAAACATAAAAATCTCTTTGTTTTTAATCACATTTTCAGGAGAAACGAAAGAAATACAAGTAAATTTTTGACCGGCTATTGCTTTATCTTCATCGAGTAAATCAATGTATTTAGGATTCATTGATCCATCTGAGTTTAGTTTTTTTTCAAAAGAGGACATACTATGTATTTATTTTAGTAATGATTTTATACCTTTTTTTATATAATATATTATTTTAATTATATATATAATGAATCAGATGTTTGATTTAGCTGAACTTCTCCGAAGAGCTGTAAAATACTTAGTCGAAGGCTTACTTGTTGCTTTAGCTGCCTATGCTATTCCTCAAAAAGCTTTGCGTATGGACGAAGTCCTACTAATTGCCCTTACTGCTGCTGCCACATTCTCAATTCTTGATACCTATGTTCCATCCATGGCTGTTTCCGCCCGTTCAGGTGCAGGTTTCGGTATAGGTGCCAATCTTGTTGGCTTTCCTAGAATGTAAATAAAAAATATTTAAAGCTATAAATACCATTATTATAGCTTTAAATGGAAGAGTGGATTGAAGATATAAACAAAAATATATATGATAAAGATGATCTTCCAGGAATCCATCGTGTGGAACATTATCTAAATTGCAAATATAAAATTCAATTTAATTTTTTGGCAAGTCATTTACATAAGGATCCTTTATCATATTTAGGAGATAAAACATTAATTGAACCTAGACATTCGGGATTTATTTATAGTAACAATTCATTTATGATTATATTTCCAAACGAAGGAGTAAGGATTAGCTGTTTACAAGGATTTATAAATACCGTACCTTATTTAAAACAAATATTCTCTGGAAATTGGAAAGACAAAACATTACAATTATCATTCAAAGATGGATTATTAGATAAAGATATAAATGGACCTTTATTATATATTTGTTACAGTCCATTAGAAATGTTTATTTATGACAAAGTGCCAGAAAAAATACAGAAATCGCGTACTTTTAATCAAATTACCGATTTAAATATTGATTTCAAAGATAATTATTATATACATAATGATTTATTAGGAAGTATTTGTAATTCAATTTATAGTTGATTTTTATGTAAAAAATTTTCATAGTCTTCTCTATAATTTTTAGTTAATTCATCGTACTTGGTAATAAAATTCCCATCTCTAAATTTAGAATAGATCGTTTCAATTACTTTCTTATCTTCACATAATGTTTTTTCCATCATTTGTTCGGAAATTTTATCAAATATAAAATCTGCTGGAGGGAATTTATAATACCAATTATTTCTATAGGCTTTTACAAACAATCGAGTTTTATTATTGCTTATAGGAAGTGCAGAAGTACAAATTGTATTTACAAACTTTCCAAATCTTACACGCGCAACCGTATGATGTGGTAATATATATTCATTCTCAACAGAAAGTTCATTAATCTTAAAAATTTTAGAAGCAACTGAATCTTTGCCAGATAAATATTCATAAATTACCTTTTGATGGCCAAATTCAATTAGTTCCTTTTTTTCAGTCAGAGGTAATGGATTTTTTTTATTCCCAAAGCTATGAACTTCTGATATATGTAAAATATCTAAGGAATTTTCTGTAACAGTCCTTGCATCCATATCAAAATCTTTATATAAATATACACATTTAAAATTTGGATCGTAGGCTTCTGGTTCTACCCAAATGGTACTTGAACTTACTCCTGAATTTCCTGATATTTCGTAAATTGGCTTGTTATGAATATATACCCAATCATGAACACATGAAATTTTGTAATGTGGAACATCAGTTTTTAAATTAAAATTATCATTATTTCTTAAAACAGATTGTCCAGGGGTTTGGACCAATCTACCTTTTTTATTAAACTTAAATGTGTGATATGGACAAACAACACAATTGGTTGCTTTATCTATTCTTCCTTCTGAAAGGGAGGCTCCTCTATGAGGACAAACATCATAAATTCCTGAAAATTGATTATGTTTATTTTTCCAGACTGTTATTGGATTATTATTAATAATAATTCTAACCGGTGTATCAACAGGGAAATTATCATTTCTTCCGATTACATACCAATTCGGGTTAAAACCCAGTACTGATTTTAAGAAAAATAATAATATAAAAAACATAATATATTATTATTACTATTTTTTCTTTAAATAATAAACATTTCTTCATACAAAATATGACTAATTACTAATGCCTTTCCAATATCACATAATAAATCATTTGAAATAATATCACCATAAACAGGGGTAAAAATTGAGCAAATGAGAGAAAATCCTATGATTATTTGTTTGGAAAATTTTGGTTTATCTTTTAACAATTTCCAATTCATTTGATAATGATGAGGTACATGAATAGTAATCATATACCAATAAAATACACTTGGATTAAGCAATAACGATAATGTAATGAACGATGAGCTAAAATAATATCTAGGAATATCTTTAATTTGAGGCATATCGTGACGAAAATGAGCAGCTGCAAAGGCAATAAATATACCATTTAATAAATATGGGTGATCTGAATAATGAAGCATTAATGTTCCTATTGTGGATCCTGCCTGAATTTTATAAAGGGGATCAAGTAGGTCATATTTTTTGGCATGAATATAATCAGTAATTCCATGTGGAGCAATAATAGTAGTAGTAAGGGGTGCAATTAAATTAGAAAGAATCATGTTTGTATAAATTATTTGGTTCTCTCTATATTAATTAAATGGTTGGAATAAAATCCCATTCTAACTCTTCGCAAATTTTTTTCCATATTTCATCTTGTTCAATTCGTTTTTCTCTATCTTTAAGCATAGGAAAAAAAGGTAAAAATTGACGCTGGTCTAATAACTCACATAATTTATAAATTGTGTAATAATAATTTAAAAAATTTACCCTGTCGTCAGGACAATATTTAGAATAGGGAGCTTGAATTTCCATAAATAAATTACATAAGGTTTCTTCTAAATCTTGACTCATTATTGGAGGTCGGATTCCAAGTTTATCTTTTATGAAAGGAATATGTTCATAATATTTATTGTAACCAAGTTTCTTTAAAATTTCTTTACACTTTTTATTTGTAACAGATGAAACATTAATTCTTTCTTTTTTAATTTGTGATTTAATATTTTCAATTACATCATCAGGAATTTGAGTACTTTCTTTTGCTTGAAATTGAGCTAGTATCTCTCTAAAATGATTTATTCTTTTATAAGCATAAAAACAAACTTCTTTTGGAGGTTCTTTATACGAAGGTTTTTCGTTATCAATAACATATTTTATGCTCAAGGAACAATTATTGCAAACCATTAATCCTTCATCAGCAATAGGGATAAGCTCCCCACTTTTACATTTTTCACAAATATCAACAGGAACAACATAATTAGAAAGATCAAGGTAATTTTCATCCAAGTTTTTAAAATAATTTTGAATATTTGATAAGGATTCAGATCCTTTTTTCTTTTTTGTAGGCTGAATATTAAAAAAAGATTCTAAAATATTTGAGGTTTGTGTTGATCCCGAAGAAATAGATTGTTTATTTTCGAAATAGTCAAAAATATATTTAGAATTATTTAAATAGTAATTTTGTTGCTCTAATTTAAGTTTTTTTATTTTAACTTTTAATTCTTTTACTTTATCTTTTAAATCCAGAAAATCTTCAATATTTTTAGTTTTTTTTTTCTTTTCATTTAAGTGTTCAATTTCTTTTAACAACTTAGGAACCTCTATTTCTTCAATATTTTCAAATCGTGATAAATATTCATTGTGTTTTGAATCTAATGTAATAGTAGAAATTGATTCTTTATATTTTATAGTTTTAGGAGGTTTAGGTTTGAAAGATGGCATTTAAATCAATTAATAATGTTATTTTTATTATTCATTTGTAATTAAATATTTAATTAAGATTAAAAAATCAAAAAAATATCAAAGTTATTAGATATGGATATAGAAATTGAAGAAAATAAGAAAAATATCGATTATATTAAGCTACAAAAGATGGCATTTATTTTTAATGCAATTGAAAATGGATGGACAATTAAAAAAAATGGAACGAATTACATTTTTTCAAAAAAACATGAAGGTAGAAAAGAGATATTTCTTGATACATATTTAAAAAGGTTTATGGAAGAAAATTTTTCATTGGATCAAATAATAGTTAAATAGAGTTAATAATTAAATCATTTTTTTGAAAATTTTTTTCTTTAGCAATATTATAATAAAAAAATGGGTGGTGGTCTTATGCAACTTGTCGCTTATGGTGCCCAAGATGTTTATCTTACGGGTAACCCTCAAATCACTTTCTGGAAAGTAACCTACCGTCGTTACACCAATTTCTCAGTTGAGTCCATTGAACAAACATTCAACGGTCAAGCTGATTTCGGTCGTCGTGTGACCTGCATCATCAGCCGTAATGGTGATCTTGCTTACCGCACATACCTCCAATGTACTCTTCCCGAGATCAACCAAAACATGAAGAACACAAACGGTAATGTTTATGCCCGTTGGTTGGACTTCATCGGTGAGCAACTTATTGCTCAAGTTGAGGTTGAGATTGGTGGTCAAAGAATCGACCGTCAATATGGTGACTGGATGCACATCTGGAACCAACTTACAATCACCTCTGAGCAAGAGCGTGGTTACTTCCAAATGGTTGGTAACACCATGGAACTTACTTACATCACTGATCCTTCTTTCAACAACATCGATGGCCCCTGTCAATCTGATGCTCCTCGTCAAGTGTGTGCCCCCCGTAACGCTCTTCCCGAGACAACTCTTTACATTCCTTTCCAATTCTGGTACTGTAATAACCCCGGTCTTGCCCTTCCCTTGATCGCTCTCCAATACCATGAGGTCAAGATCAACCTTGATCTTCGTCCTATTGATGAGTGTTTATGGGCTGTTTCCACCCTTGACTGCACAGGTGAGGCTGCTGCTGCCACTAACCTTAAGGTTACTGCTGCCTACGCCCAATCTCTTGTTGCCGCTTCCCTCTATGTCGACTATGTCTTCTTAGATACCGATGAGCGCCGCAGAATGGCCCAAAACCCCCATGAGTACTTGATTGAGCAACTCCAATTCACCGGTGATGAGTCTGTCGGTTCTTCTTCCAACAAGATCAAGCTCAACTTCAACCATCCCTGTAAGGAACTCATCTGGGTTGTCCAACCTGACGAGAATGTTGATTACTGTTCTTCCCTCGAGTGTGGCCAAGCCCTTTACAAGCTTCTCGGTGCCCAACCTTTCAATTACACTGATGCCGTTGATGCTCTTCCCAATGCTATCCATGCCTTCGGAACTCAAGAGTCAATCGCTGCCAACTCTGTTGCTTTCATCGGTGCCGATGGTACATTCCAACAAGCTGGTCCTTCCGAGATGTCCAATCCTCAAGATGGATGGGATGCCGACCGTTATTCCGACCCCAACTTTGTTGTCGGTGCCCAAGTCGGAGCCGGTGTCTCTGATGCTGGTACATTCGTCCTTGCCCAATCTGCCCTTCCCTGCCATTGCTGGGGTCAAAACCCTGTTGTTACCGGTAAGCTCCAACTTAACGGCCAAGACCGCTTCTCAGAGCGTGAGGGTACCTACTTCGACCTCGTCCAACCCTTCCAAGCACACACCCGTAACCCCGATACTGGTATCAATGTGTATGCTTTTGCCCTTCGTCCTGAGGAGCATCAACCATCTGGTACATGCAATTTCTCCCGTATTGACAACGCCACTCTTCAATTAGTCCTTTCCAATGCCACTGTTGAGGGTACCAAGACTGCCAAGGTCCGTGTCTATGCCACCAACTACAATGTTCTCCGTATCATGAGTGGTATGGGAGGTCTTGCCTACTCCAATTAAGCGCCATATTGGTTTATTATATTTTATATTATTTTTAATAAAAAAATTAAATTTTCAATAAATGTATAATTTTATATTATAAAATTTATAATATAAAAAATCTATTTTTTATCATTAACTTGAGATGAGATTTTTTGTAAGAAATCTACAGTAAAATATACAGTAAAAACAATCAAAATAAATGAAATTAATGTTATTATTACATTTGAAATATTAAGAATGCTGTTTTTACTTGATAAGAAGTTTTTCATTCCCGATATTTTTATCAATTTATTTATATTTAACCATATGAATATCTTTGTAATTAAAGGTTGGATAATACTTGTTACAATTGATGTAATCAAATCTTTAAAAGAAACTCCTATTGCCCAACTAGCCCCTGCTGTTAAAATTGTTCCGGTTTGCATATTTAAAAAATTTACAAATAAGGCAATTATATCTTTTAACATTTCTATTATATTAAAATATTAAAAAATAGCCTTGTTGGTCATAAGTTCTTGTAAGAAAAAACTCATCATTCCAATCATAGCTAGTCGTCCATTATTTAATTCTTTGTCGTACATTTCAACATTATATTTTGAACTAATTCCGAATCCTAAGTCACCAGGTTGATATTCGTCTTTCATAGTAAAATATTTATTTTTTCCTAATGAAAAAGGATTTTGCCAACCTCTTACTAAAATATTGGCCTCTGTTGCTAAAATAAGCCCAACTAATAATACTTGGTAGTTTGTTGATAGATTATCAAACATATGAATTGCTGGAGCATTTGTTTGGCTTTCAATAAGGGGAAGGGATAAAGTACCAATCATTGCCCAGCGCCCATGTTTCAATTCCGCCTCTCTATATTTTTGTAGCGTGGATTTATCAATATTATTACTTAATTTTAATGGATCAAATACCCCAAATGGAGGAGTTGCACCAAAATATTGAAATCCCCAAATAAAAGGAAATAAATTCATTAAGAAAATGACTCTATACATCAATTAATATTACAATATAATTATTTTTTTTTAACTTGTTTTAATATTAATTATTATTAATATGATTACAAATTACAAAATAGTAGGTGAAAGAAATAGTGGTACAAATTATTTAGAACAACTACTACATTCAAATTTTAAAATTAATAGATCAAACAATTTTAATTCTAAACACTTTTTTGGTCTTAGCGAATATTCAGGAATTAAAGATGAAATCTTAAATAATACATTGTTTATTGGGGTAGTAAGAGATCCTTTTACATGGATTAATAGTATGTATAAAAATCCATATCACCTTCCTGAATCATTGAAAGCTACGCAACAAGGGTTTTTAAATAATGAATGGTATTCAATATTTGAAGATGGAACAGAAATACAACATGATCGGAATATATATAATACTGAAAAGAGATACAAAAATATATTTGAATTAAGAAAATTAAAACTTAAATTTTTGGTAGAAGAAATGCCCAAATTGGTTAAAAACTATATTTTAATCCGATATGAAGACCTATTGTTCAATTTAAAACCAACAATGATAAAATTATTGAAATTTAATATAATAAAAAAGAATATTAACAAGTTTCCTATAAATATTTTACATCACACCAAAGATTCAAAAAGACGATTTATATATAAATATGAACTTAATTTCCTGAAATATGAAATTGATTCTCATCCTGACTTCGATAAATATTATGAAAAACAATTAAAATATACATTATAATATATTATTATGGATTCTCCTGATTCTGAAATTTCAAATCAAGAGAATAAAAAAATATGTCATCACCAATGGATAAATGATTTAATAGATATTGACCCTGATCGTTCTATTTATGTTACCTATTGCGAATTATGTTTCGAATGTAGAAAAAATTCTTAATATTCGGTAGGGAAAGTACGGTTTCCACCACGACGGTTTAAATACTTTAATTGATCAACACTTGTGCATGCATAGCCCATTGACGAACTATATTGACTTCCAGGGCAGAAAGGAGAAAAAGTATTATCTCTAAAAAAGAACAAGTTACCTGGTTCAAGGGGCACTTTTGTTCCCTTAATTCCTTTGTGTAATCCTAAAATTTGGTTGTAACCTTTATTACCGTTAAGGGTAAGTTCTTTGTTGATCCAAGAATTAGGTAAATCTTGTTGGCCATAATAACCAATGGGGGCACCATCTTCTGTTAATTTATTGTTATCAAATCCTTCCTTTGACATCATTCCGTAACTGTTAGTAAATACAAAAATAACAAATAACAAAATTAAGATTGCGATTAATCCTTCAACATTGACTTTTTTGCCAAACAACTTCATATCCATATGTATAGATAGCAGATTAAATTTTTTTTCTATTTAAATAAAAATCAATTGAACCATTAAAATCTCTAATAAAATAATCTCCTATTGAAAAATATTGTTTATCTGTTATTAAATGATAGAATTGTTCTTTACTGTTTGATACATTGGAACGATTAAAATTGGCTAAAGTATTTAGTTGTATATTTTGAAAACATTCAATCTTAAAATCCGAATCATTCTTTGTTGTTAAAAGTATGGAATTTTTGTTACGCGCGCTTACTTTTACTAAACCTAATACCTTTATCCGATTCTTAAGAAAATCTCCTATTTTTATATTTTCTATTCTCTCTTGCATACCATTTTCTAAATCAATTAATGTATTTTTATTCAATCCTCCATCTAATACAGAATTTATTTTTTTAGTATCAAAAATTTTATTTGTAAAAAATTTAGAACAATTATTTTTTAAAATTTGGATTTCTCTCTGATTTAAATCATCCCAATCTGACCATATTTTTCCATCCATATCGAAACTTTTTTTACTACAATTAAAACAATACAAGACTTTTTTATTATAATTATCAATTTTTTTTGCTTCTGGATGATCCTTTACATGAATTAGTTTATCATTAAATACTAAAGAATGTAAGCCGCTTACAATAACATTATTTAAACGATACATAACTTGATCCTCACTTGAAACTTCTTGAATAGACTCAACAAAATTATCCTCAGACAATTTATCATCGACTTTTAATTGATGAATTGGAATAGGTCCATTTTCAGTTGTGATTATTGTATTTTTATCAAAACATCTTGGCACTCTTGGAATACCTAATAATTGTAGTTTAAATGTTTTTTTCATTATTACAGCTAGTATAGAAAGGGGAATAGATATTGATAAAAAAATAGCAGTCAAAGCAACAGCTGGACCAAATTGAAGGGCAGCAAAAAGAATTATAATTATTGCAGCTAATGATAATAGAACCCTAACTATAAAATTAAATGTAAGTTCTAACGAAGACTTAAGGGTTAAATAAGAACCGAAAGCTGTATATAAACCAACCGTTAGAATTCCAAATGTTTTCTCGCAAAGATCAACTAATTTTATTATTAAATGTTGAATTGGTACTAAAGAATTAAATAATTGATTGTATATCGTTCCAATTATATCGGCAAATCTATTTCTGGTAGATTGGGTAAGAATACGCATTTGATCAATCGAAGCGGCTATTATTTTAAAAAATTGTTCAAGTATTTTAACAAAATAATTTATTGGTAAAAAAGCATATCCAATAAATGTTCTCATGGTATTTTGAATACAATAATTCATATTATTGGCTGTATATTGAATTTTACTAGTACCATCTTGAGGAGGGTTAATAAATCCAGCAAATGGCATGTAAGCGGGAGAACATTTATATTTATTCCAATCTTTTTTAACAGTTTCCATTGAAAATAATAAGTAAAAGTAAAATGTAAGAGAGAAAAATAAAATAAATATTAGTAATGTCCAAGTGATGGAACCCCCATATTTATCTATGTAAGAGGTTTGTTTATAAAAATTTATTACTTTATTTTGTATAGTTTCCATATATTATATACTAATTTAAATTTTTTGTCATTTCTGATGTATCGTTATAATCCCAAAACAAATTGTTACATATAGGAATTTGATGAGTAGAAGTGACTAAACAATGTAAATATGTACTGTTAGTCTTAGACTTTTTTGCATTAGGATGATTTTTCACATAATTATATTTATCTCCATCCCATATTAAATGATCTCCTGTAACTAATATATTTTCTCCATATACTCCCTCTGGTATTTCATATAGACATGATTTATATGAACCATCTTTATCGATATTTAAAAATTTCATTATACCTTCTACTCTACATGAATTTGTAATTTCATCACCTAAGTTTATATTTTTTATTTCAACTTTTGATCCATCCTTTAATTTTATTTTTGCGCTAGGATGGAAACACATTCCCCCTACAAATCGTAAGGTTTTGCCTGGAGGTCCGTTCCATGCACTTTGCATTGTTTTTATTGTTCCATCCAACATATAAAGTAAAGTAGTAAAAACACCAATTATTTTTCCCATTATATCCATCAAACTAACCATTATTTTTTGAAATTCAATAATAATATTTAAGAAGGTAGCATAGAGAGATTGTACGATAGATGTAATAAAGTTTCTCATAAAATACATCATTTTTCTAACATTTTGAGTGGAACTTGAAAAAGAAGAAGCAATAGAATTCATAACGGCTAAAGAATAATTTAAAGGTAATAAAAAATATCCCATCATATTTTTCTGAGTATTTTGGACACAATATGAAAAGTTGGTTGAAGGGTCAATTCCGAATTGTGAAGAAAATGGCATGACTAATGGGTTACATCGGTAAGAAGACCAATTGTTTTGAATAGACGCTAGACCAGAGGCAATAAAATTAAAAAAGAAGAGAAGTACAAAAATAAAAATAATAAATAATGATAATAAGATATCAGAACCTTTCATACTAATTATTTTTATTTTTTATTTCGTATTTTTAAAGTTTTTTTTCCTTTTATCATTTTCCTTTTTTTTTTAGATTTTTTATTCTTTTTGTCATTTTTTTTCAATTTATTTATCTTTTTTGTTTTCCTTTTCTTTCCTCCTTTGAATAAACTACAAGAACATCCTCCTTTTTTTATTGTTCGTGGAGCAGTTGGCATTTTTTTAATGTAGTTAAGTTTTTGCTGTTCTTTCACAATATTACGGAGTAATTCATCAGTTTTTTCTTTATTTTGAAGGTCTCGTTTTGCCATTTCTTTTGCTAAAGAATAAATTCCCTCTTTATCATTATTCGTCAATGTTTTAAATGGAATTCCTTTAAAACCTTTTCTCTCTTTTGCAAATTTAACAGTACTTTCCCATCTTACATCACTATAACCTACAGGTTTTTGGGGGGCCATGGGAAAATCGCTTGATGACGATTTACTTTTCATTCTATAAGAAAGTCTCTTTCCAAGACTGCCTCCTTTTATATTTTCATATTTGCCTGCTAGATCATCATATTTACTTTGTTCAACAGCATTTACTAAGGTGGTGGCAGCATTTTTACTATTTTGAGTAGCATCTAATGTATTACTAACAGGATCATATAATGTTTCAGGTGGGTTAAGTATGATAGGACTTCCTCCTAATTGAGATAGTTTATTTTGTTGATCCATTATTTTATTTTGCTTCATTATAGCGTTATCACTAAATGAGCCAGCTCCTTCTTCAAATCCTAATATTTCAACTTTGGGAATAGCATTTTGTAAATTAGACATATATATATTTATGATAAAATTAATTAAAAAATAAAGAGTTAAATTATTTATAATGGATAGTTTGCAACTAAAGAAATTAATGTCTGAGTCTAATTATCAGGATAATTCAGAAAAGATACGCACTTTAAAACACAGTTCTTTAATAAAAGGAGATATAGAAAAACTTGTTCATTTAAAAAAATTGTATAAAAGCCACGACTTAAATCATTCGGAAAATATTAAAGAATTATTTTCAAAAGAGTGTAATTTTATTACATTACATTATCCTGATTTATTTAATAAATTATACAAGGATGAGTTGGAAATTGAACTTGCATATAAGTTTTTAAATGTTTTAAAAATGATAGAAGAAAATGAAATTGATCAACATCAAGGTTCCGTTATAGTTGGAACAATTTTAAAAGAAATATATGTGGATAGCGCTTTGAAAAAAGCCAACAAACTAGATCAACCTGAACATGAATTTTCAGAAGAAAAGAAAATTAGCTGGTCTGAATTTAAAAAATTAAATTGAAACATTTAAACCCAATATGTGAATATTAAATATTATGGCAATTTTAGTTATTGTGGAATCACCTGCAAAGTGTTCAAAGATAGAATCATTTTTAGGACATGGATATAAATGTATGGCAAGTTACGGACATTTAAATTCACTTACAAGTCTTCAGGATATCGATGAAATAAATCATTTTAAATGCAATTATCCTATTTTGCCGAACAAGCAAGGTCAGGTAGATAAGCTTGGGAGGGCTATTCGTTCGTCGGAAGAAGTGGTATTGGCTACTGACGATGATAGAGAAGGAGAAGCAATTGCATGGCATATATGTTGTTTATTTAATTTACCTGTCTCTACAACTAAGAGAATTATATTTCATGAAATTACCAAACCAGCCATAAGACATGCTATTTGTAATCCTACTACTATAAACTTACATTTAGTTCAGGCACAACAAACAAGGCAAATATTAGATATGTTACTAGGATATAAATTATCTCCGGTATTATGGAAATTTATTTCAAGGAAAAGTAAAGAAGGTCTTTCGGCTGGAAGATGTCAAACACCAGCGTTAAAACTAATTTATGAAAATGAGAAAGAAATTAAAATAGCTCCGGGGACACAATTATATAATGTTACTGGGTATTTTACAAGTAAAAACATTCCCTTTCTACTACGAAATTCTATCGAACACCAAGATAATAAGATTGTTGCCTTTTTGGAAGAATCTAAAAAATTTAATCATATTTATAATTGCAGTGATCCTAAAAAAATTGAAAAGAAGTCTCCAGATCCGCTAATCACCAGTAGTATTCAACAATTGTGTAATAATGAAATGAATATTTCTCCAAAAGAAACCATGAAAATTTGTCAGAAGTTATATGAAGAAGGACATATTACTTATATGAGAACAGATAGTAGGATTTATAGTAAAGAATTCTTAGAAAAGATAGGAGAATTTATTAAAGAAAAATATGGGGAAGAATATATTTATCAGCCTCTAGAGTCATTAGCGGAGATGAAGAAAAAAACAAAGAAAAAAAATAAAAAAGATGATTCGGATTCAAAGGCTCAGGAGGCACATGAAGCCATAAGACCTACAAAAATAGAAA
>Ga0209632_10000069_pt1 | contig 101671 bp, 86 predicted proteins | sample COG_10_FD_184754 | JGI IMG/M metagenome (GOLD analysis project Ga0209632, IMG submission 184754) | Pelagic Microbial community sample from North Sea - COGITO 998_met_10 (SPAdes) (version 2) | ecosystem: Environmental > Aquatic > Marine > Neritic zone/Coastal water | place: Helgoland, sampling...
ATAGCAATTTATATAGGTAAACTAAAAAAATTTAATTATTGTCATACTCATTGTGAAAATGAAACTTCTCAATACATTTTTAAAAAGAAAATGTTTAATGTTGAGAATAATTTCAATAATAAGAAAAATCAAAATGTTAAACTAATGACATCGTGGTTATAATATTAAGCGTCTTTTCTGAAATATTTATAGACAAGTTATCATATAAATTATAATTGATTTAAAAAAATGTTCAGATTAGATCTCAATAATGAGTTACTTATTATATCAAAGTGATAATTTGGTGGGTGTTTATGATGACTTACAAAAAGCAAAAGACATGGCACAAGGTATTATTAATAATGGATGGGCTAAAAATTTTAGTGTTGTAAAATATAAACTAAATACATGTCTTAAATTAACTACACATATAGTTGATGAGGAATCCGATACTGAAGTTATTGAAGTTATTGAAGATGATATTGAATTAAATAGTTCAGAAGAAGAAAATATTAATAAACAAAGATCAGATATACAAAAAAAGTTAAATTTATTAAAAATGCAAAAAGAGAAAATAGAAGAAAGTAAAAATAGATATAATATAGATCTTGAATTATACACTGAATTTAAAAACAAGTTAGAAGTAGATATCAATTTTGAAATTCCAGAATTATTTCAAGACAAGTATAAGATATTTCATCAATTAGAATCCCAGGATAATCTAGATTGGGAAACATTTTCATTACTTTACAAGGAACCAGATTTCCATGGAAATTTTTCCAATGTTTTTCAGTTAACAAATGAGTTCGAGACTAAATTTTTATCAAATATAGAAACAGAGACAGAATCAGAAACTGAAGATGAAGATGATACTATATCTGATAATGACTCTGAAGAATATACTTCTGATTCTGATAATATGGTTGAAATTATTCAGATTTTAAATTCATCTGATGAATCAAATTCTGATTAAAAAGTGATATATATAAATCAACAATTATTTTTAAATTTGACTTTGTAAAATTTAAAAATTTATTAAGATTTTAATTAAATATCTCAATGGTGTATATGTATAGACCAGAAGATTTTGATAAGATTAGTTCTAATTTATCACGACTTCGTGATGAAGCCGCTCAGATATATTTGGATAAATATGAAGAACCAACTAGTGATGAATATAATAGTATTATGAATGAGATAAAATTATTTATCAAGAGTAGAGGCTTAATTATATATGGTGGTTATGCTCAAAATGCTCTAATAGGGAAAAAAAATAAATTAGATGAATTCTACAGTGAAATATCTAGAGCAGATTTAGAAATTTATAGTCCTACCCCTATTAAACATGTGATGGAACTAGCAGATATGCTCTATAGTAAAAAATATAAACATATTCGATGTGAAGAGGGTGTTCATAATGAAACCTATAAATTATTTGTTAATTTTTTAAATTTTAGTGATATTTCTTATATGAACCCTCATATTTTTAATAATTGTCCCTATATTATTGTAGATGGTCTTAAATTAACTCATCCTCATTTCATGGTAGTAGATGCCAATCGAGTATATGCGGATCCTATGACTTCTTATTTCAGATTAGAAAAAACCTTCACTCGATTTTCCACATTGATGAAATACTATCCTTTTGATAGTAAAGCTGAATATAATAAGTTAAGCTATCAAAGAACTAAAGAAAATGACGAAATATTAAGATTCATTAGAAAGCATATTATTATGAATTCAGATTTAATTGTAATCGGCCACTATGCTTACAACTATTTGGTAAAAAAATATAATGACAAAGATGCGATCGATTTTAATTATATACAATTAGTTTCTACTAATTTTAAAAGTGATTTTGATAAAATTAATACATTATTAAAAGACAATTATGGTAAAAAGATATATTATAGAAGATATCATCCATTTTTCCAATTTTACGACGAAAGAGTAGAATTTAGCTATAATAATAAGGTAATTCTAAAATTATATGGAAATAATAATAGATGTATTGTTCATAGATATTCAGATAAGAAAAAAACTTATTTTGGAACCTTTTTATTAACAATTTTATATTTATTAGTTGATTATAATTTTGCTATTATTAATAAAAATAAAGATGAAGAAATGAATTATTTAGCTCTAATAGTAAGACTATATAATATTAGAAACAAATATTTGGATAGTAGAAATCTATCTATTTTAGACGATAGTCCTTTTCAAGAATTTACTTTTAAATGTACCGGAACTCCGTCTGACCCTATAAGAAGTAGTCGATTGAAAATAGTAGAAAACAAAAAAGCAGGAAAACGTTTAAAATTTGGATATAATCCTAGTGGTACCCCGGGTACTGTACCTATATTTAAATTTGATAATTCTTCCGGACAAGAAATAATTAGAAATAAATAATTAAATTTCTTCTCTGCAAACTGGACATAATTTGTTATGTTCTTGCCATTTATTCAAACATGAATAATGAAATTCATGTCCACATTTTAATTTGTTAACAGTAAAGTCATAACCGTCCATATCATCTAAACAAATCATGCATTGTATTTTATTATTTTTTTCTATTAAATAAGATACTCTTTTATTATCAAGTTGTTTAGGCGATGAATAGTTTGGCATATTCTGAGAATTTATTAATAATGAATTTGATAATAAATCCTTATTAACTCTTCGAGTTAAATAACTTTGGGCTTTTACCATCATATTCATTAATGAGAAAAATCTGAATTCATACTGCGATTTTTTAACATCATCTTCCAAGTAGATTACTTTTCCGATAACTGTATTATTTGATGTAAACGTATTAATTATAAAATAATATACACCTGATTCTAAAAATTTATCATTAATGTCATAAATATGATTATTTGTTACAATTAAAGATTTCATATCTAAACCTTTATTAGTCATTACTATTAAATATATAATATAATACTTGGTAAAGAATTATATTAATACTTGATAGAAAATTAATATAATACTTGGTAAAGAATTATATTATTTATTTGTCATTACATCCGTGAAGATTTAAAATGGCACACTTAAATTTATCAACATCTAAACAACAGGTTTCAAATAACACGGCTGTAACAAGATATGGATCGCAGTTAGAACTTGGTCTTCTATCTTCAAAATAACCTTTTTTATTATATATAGTTTCATTTCCAATTCTTACAGATGCTCCTCTATTTGCCCTACCATGAGTAAACTCGTCATATCTAGAAGTTTCATGTTCCCCAGTCATTCGAAGTTCATTACCTGTTCCATATAGTTTCATATGATAATCATGTTTTTTAGATAATTTTTCAATCGCTTCTTCTATAAATTCAAGTCCTGTTTTATCATCAACACCTTCTCTCATTGCTACAGTACTAAAATTTGCATGACACCCAGAACCATTCCAATCACCTTTTACTGGCTTGGGTTCAAAATCTATTGCTACACCGTGTTTTTCGGAAACACGTAAAAGTAAATATCTTGCCATACACATATGGTCACCTGCATTTATACCTTCTACAGGTCCAACTTGAAACTCCCACTGTCCAACAGCAACTTCTGCATTCATACCAGAAACTTGAATACCTGCTTCAATACATTTCTCTAAATGTTCTTTGGCAACTGCTCTTCCGAAAGCATTATCAACCCCAACACTACAATAATATTGTCCTTGTACATTTGGGTCACCCTCTTCTGGAAAGCCTAATGGTTTTCTAGTTTTAGGATCAATTAAAAAATATTCTTGTTCTAATCCATACCATGGTTTATCTTCCAAATTTTTGTTAAAAATATTTTCAGCATAAACTCGATTATTATTAGACATAGGTGTTGTCATATCTGGTTTGAAAGTATCACACATCACCAAATATCCATTATCACTAAAAGGATCATTAAAAAGTGCTCTAGGAATAATTATAACTTCTGAATCTTTTCCAGAAGCTTGTCCTGTTGAAGAACCATCATAGTTCCAGTTACTAAGTGTGTCTAAACTAACATCTTCTGATACAACCTTGGTTTTTGAACGAAATTCGTTATTACCTCCTAACCAAACATATTCTACTGTTTTTGGGATTGATTTATTCGTTTCTTTAGTATTATTTGACATTAAATATAAAGTATATTTCTTGTTAAATAACTATTATTGTAGTTTATATTTAAACAATTATTATTGCATTTCATATGTAAACAATTAAGATAAACTATATCGACAACAGGGACATGTTTTACTTGTATTAACCCATTTATTGATACAAATATAATGATAAGTATGATTACATGGCAATGTCCAGTTAGTATTAGCTTGTAAACATATAGAACAATCATTTATCATTCTAATAGATTTTCCAGGTAAAGAATAGTGTTGATTATTATATTTTATTCTATTAAATAAGAATAATATATATATATTTAAGATAATCAATAGATTCCATATATAAAAAGTTAAAAACTGAAATTCTGGTTCCATTATAACTGTTGAATTCATTATAGTTCCAATACTTTTTAAGATAATATCTATTAAATTTATCATAAAAATTATAATATTAGGTAGGTAAATAATATTTGATATCATATATAGTAAATTAACAGTATTAATAAAATATACAAGATAATAGTTATACGTGTATATTAAATGAAAACTAGTATCAATATTAAACAAATAAACATTAGATATATAATATTGTATTATTATACTACTAATAAAAAAATATAAATTAATAGTTCGGATTAATATCCTATATGTTATGTCATTTGGTGGATGTATATAAAGATTATAAGAATTCATAATAAAATTATAATAATCTTTATCTTAAAACACTTTTATTTATTGGTTCTAAAACGACTAATGATGTTTATTAAATAATAGTAGTGTAATATTTTTATACCCCTATTAATTAAATAATAACTAAATAAAAATACCGTTTTACATAATATTATTGTTTAATTATTTTCTAACCGGGTTTATATGAGTTCAACAAGTAAAATACTAAATTTAGAAGTTAACGGAAGAATATTTCCTTCGTGGGTAATAAAAAATTTTAAAAAGTTTACTCTTCCTGATATAGTAAGAAAAGCTGGCGAAGATCCATGTAGTGAAAAATTAAAAAATGAATTAACTACATATCAAAGATTTCTTGGACAATTTCTAAACTATCGATCTCCATTTTCAGATATGTTAATATTTCATGGTGTAGGATCTGGAAAAACAGTATCTGCAATTAATATTTATAATGTATTATTTAATTTTACTCCAAAATGGAATGTCTTTTTAATAATACCTGCATCGTTAAGAAATGATCCATGGTTAAAAGATTTATCTAATTGGATTGAAAAATCAGATAAAGAATTAAGAATGAAAAATATACAATTTGTTCATTATGATTCACCTTATGCTGACAGAGATTTTTTAGAAAAAGTTGCGAAATCAGATAGTTCAAAAGGAACATTATATATATTCGATGAAGCACATAATTTTATTAGAAATGTTTATAATAATATTTCTTCTAAAAAAGGTAAACGTGCACAAGTTATTTATGATTATATTCAACAGGAGAAAAAGGAAGGAGCAAATATTAGAATTTTAATGTTAACTGCAACACCTTCATCAAAGACTCCTTTCGAATTTGCTTTATATTTCAATTTAATGAGACCTGGTTCATTTCCTGATAACGAGGCTTTATTTAATCAATTATATATTTCATCTACTAATTATCAATCATTAAATGATGAAACTAAAAATATGTTTCAACGAAGAATAATGGGTTTAGTATCATATTATATTGGTGCCACACCTGATAAATTTGCTCAAAAAACTGTTCATTATAAAAATATTGTAATGGATACCTATTTTGAAGAGACATATATGTATTTTGAAAAAATAGAAGAAGAAAAAGAGAAAATAAGAAGGAAAATGTCAAGAGGTAAGGTAGGTGGCGATGATATGTCTACCTATTCATCATATACTAGACAAGCTTGTAATTTTGTTTTTCCAATTGTAGGAAATAAAATTAATGGTGAAGATAGACCCCGTCCAAGTAAATTTAAATTAAAAGAAGAAGATGCAGAAAAAATAGATGAAAATAAGGACGCTGAAGGTACCCTCATTTTAAAAAGAAGTAAAGAAGAAGTTCAAGCATATGTAAATGCAATAACTGGTTATATTAATATTTTTATAGAATATTTAAAAGATCTACGTAGAGAAGATAAAGAGAATAAACATACTTTACAAGACGATGTTGAAAATTTTTATAAGAAATATAAGGGTAGTTTTACTGATTTCTATAGTGATAGTAGTAACAAAAAAAGTAAAGTGTTTGAAGCTTTGTATACATCTTCTCCAAAATTTATTCAAATTATATTTAATATTTTCAAATCGGCTGGACCAGTTTTAGTATATAGTAACTATGTTGCAACTGAAGGTCTTCAAATATTTAAAGTATACCTTATGTTTTTTGGATTTATTTCTTATGCAGATGATAAGGATATCGACCCTTCTAAACTAGGAAAGAATAATCCAAAAGATGGTTTTAGATACATTGAATTTCACGGTGGAATCAGTAAAGAACTACGTGAAGCTAATAAAATAGTTTATAATATGCCAGAAAATAAATTTGGTAATATTATTAAAATAATTATGATTTCACCTGCTGGTACAGAAGGTATCAGTCTTCGTAATACCAGACAAGTTCATATTACAGAACCATATTGGAATGAAGTACGTATTGAACAAATTATTGGTAGAGCTATTAGAATTTGTTCTCATGCAGATATACCAATGGATGACAGACATGTTGATGTATTTAGATATAAGATGGTCAGAAGTAATAAAAAGGAAACAACAGATGAAAGGATGGAATCTATAGCTAGAAGGAAGAATAATCTACTAATATCTTTTACTGAAGCAGTAAAAGAAGTTGCAACAGATTGTGAATTATTCAAGTCTCATAATATGATGGGAACTAAATATAAATGTTTTAAATTTAATGAAAACTCTTTGTTAGAAACCCCAGTTGGTCCATCGTATGCACAGAAGATTGAATATGATAAAAAGATGGACAATGGTTCAAATTCAAAGGATTCATACAGACAGAAAATAAAAGTTATGAAAATTAAAGCTGTTAAAAAAATAGGAGATAATACATATTCTGAATCAAATGACTATTGGTACTTTAAAGATACCGGTATTGTTTATGATCTTGATTCTGATTACCCTATAGGTAAAGTAGATAGAGATGATGGAAATAATGAAATAAAATTAGACAATGAAACTTATATTATTACAACATTAATTGATATACCAGAGTTTAAACTTTATGATTAGAAAGAAAACTTTTAACCTTATTATTATACTCTTCAATATCTCTTTTAAAAATAACAGCAGCGTCTCGATTTGCTGGTGAATTTGGATTAGGATCCATTAACAAAGACCTAATAGAAACTAAAACTGTTCGAACATTCTGAGCAGGACTCCATTCCCCTTGTAAGATATCTACGCAAATTTTTCCATCTCTATAAACATTTGGATGAAACATCGATGATATAAATTTCACAGCCGGGGGTTTAACTGGGTAATCATCGTTAAATTTAATTTCAATCTTAAAATTATGATCAGCATATGGTGTATCAAGAGGACCCGTGATATTAGCTTCCCATATTCTCAAGTTAGATGGGTCTAAAATTTCAATTCCATCTATTTTTTCATTTTTAAGTTTTGATAATTCTTTGGTTAATCTTAGATTAGTAAATGACATTAGAATATATTACAATATTCTAATTTTATTTAATTTCAAATTTTTAATAAAGTTCTTTAAATAAAGTTCTTTAATCCTAGAATGATATCACCGCCACCCATTTGATTCATTGGAACCATATGTTGTGGAGTCATACCTTGCATATTATTCATACCTTGCATATTATTCATACCTTGCATATTATTCATACCTTGCATATTATTCATACCTTGCATACTATTCATTTGTTGATGAGATGGGGATAATATACTATTATTTAATTGTTCATTATTACCAGCAAAATTTTGTAATCCTTGAACCATTTGATTTGTAGACATCATATTTTGTGATTGCATACCCATAAAGTTATTTTGTGGTTCTTGATATGGTACAAAATTATTAATCATCATTGGATCAACTTGACTGGGTGAAAATGCTTGTGCTTGTTGTTGATTATATTGAGGTTGTTGATTATATTGAGGTTGTTGATTATATTGAGGTTGTTGATTATATTGAGGTTGTTGATTATATTGAGATTGTTGATTATATTGTTGACGATTTTTATCATTGTTATTATCATCAGAACTAGATAGTAAATCTCTCATGTCTTCAGTTGTACTTTTATTTGAAACATTATTATACTTTTTAGAAGTGTTACTATTTTTAGATAATTTTTTAGAAACCTTTTTTGAGGTCTTTGGTTTAGTTTCTTGTTTAGTTTCTTTTTTACTTACTTTTCTACTTCCTTTTATAGTATTTTTATTAGGCATTATATATTTTAACTAGAAATAATTTTTTTATAGTAATTAAATTTCTTATAGTAATTAAATTTCTTATAGTAATTAATTTAAGATTGTATTTTAAATTAATTTTTATATATATTTATAATTTTTCCTTAGATTCTTTTTTAGATTCTTTTTTAGGTTCTTTTTTAGATTCTTTTTTAGATTGAACAGCCTGAGTTTTAATATCTTTTAATGCCTGCTTAAGTGTTTTATTTTCATTTTTAAGTTTAGATATTTCATCTTTATATACTTTTCCTACGTCTACAATAACCTCTTCTTTTAATTCTTGAAATGTCATTTTTTTAAAAAATATGGATGAACTAATTTGAACTGACCAACTAAATTGACCATTTGATAAAACGATATAACCTTTATCCTTATCAATTTTTGTTAAAAATCCTCCTAATCTAAATTGTTTTTCACCCGTTTTTTCGTCTATTATAAAATATCTCAAATGGGCATTCAAAGATACAGTACTAATATCTTCTATTTTTTTATATTCTTCTAATTTTTCTTTAATTTCTGCAGGAGATAAACTATTTTGATAAGAATTATTTGTTTTTGTAACATCATTTTTTAACCTCTTAGTTTTATACTGACTCATATATTATATATATAATCTATATTTAAAATAATTTTGGTTTCATTTTTTTTGCGTTCTTTGTAATGAAAAATATATTTATTTTAATGCGTAAGAAAAATGGATAATTTCTATATTTATTTTTTCATAAATTTTTTCAATTTAATTAATCCATAAATTAATACTATTATGATAACTACAATTAATACATAATAAAAAATTTTAGTAATATCTGCTTGAATCGTTTCATATTCTTGGAATATATCAAAATTAAATTCTTTATTATATTCTAATTTTTTAGGTAATCCTAATAACTTATAACGTTCATTATAAAAATGATAATTTGAATTATATGCATCACTATCATTTAAATCATAATCATCTTTATCTTTAGGATCTTGAATATCTTCATCATTTAATAGTTCTATGTTGTTTTCTATATTTTTGCCATTATTAATAGTCTTCATGAAAGAAGTATCGATATTCATAGTATCATTCAAGTTTTTCCTTGCAATTTCAATATCATTTAATTCTTTATGATTCTTCCTAAATTTTTTTGAGTCATTCTTTATCTTTTTAATTAATTTAATAGTTTTCATTAATTTATCATCTTTCATATTTATATACAAATAGAAATAAATTTACCATAATGGAAAATGTTGAATTAAATAATAATTGTTAGATTAAAATTTACTAATATGTCACTTAAATTTGAAATTAGTATTATAAAGTTTTTACAAAAATATATGTACACGGATGAATATAATATTATTGACCGAACTGCTAAAGTAATTACTGGTAGGACATATAGAAATATATATATATTTATCTATTTGCTTCTATTAGTAATAACTAATGACTTTTATAAAATTATATATATACCAAAGATATATATGGCTGGTTTTCTATCAAGGACCATTAACTTGTTCATCAAAAAACTTTTTAAAAGAAGAAGACCATTTGTAATTGACCCCACTATTCTGATTAATAGTAAAGTTAAGAAGAAAAAGGATACATACTCGTTGCCATCTAATTCTATACAAACCAGTTTAATATTCTATAAAGTTCTTTTTGATACTACAAGTATAATTGATAACTATACTTGTAATATTTTACTATTTTTAATAGTATTAATAAATGCGAGTGCTAAAATAATGAGAGGGTTACACTTTCCAAGTGATATTCTACTATCAGTATTAATTTTTATGTTTGTAGATTATTTATATAGTATTATAACTACTAATATTATTTATTTCTTTGATGTGTCTAACTATAAATAACAAAGTTAATCCAATAAGAAATAAATTAAAAATAGATTTTATTCGCGACTGATTAGAAAATCCTTCTAACTTTGGCGGAGGTCCGAATGTAATGTCTGGTCCTGTATCCATTGTCGTCTTTATGTTAACTTTACTTGTAGTTACCTTATTGCTTTCTTTAGATTTACTCATTGCGTTATTCATTCCTTTTCTCATCATATTTGAAACCATATTTGGGTCATAATTTTTAATAATCTTCATGGATGTGTCTATTTTATCTTTATCAAGAAAAGGAATTATAGATGAACCACCTTTAGCTTTTATTATTAAATATTTTACTTTTATTTTAACACCAATTCTAACATTTTTAGCATCTAATTTTGCTCTTCGAAGAGCTGCTACAGAGTCTTCAAGTATTGATTTCGAATTTTCTTCAGCATTTTCTTTGGCTTTATTTAATTTTTCCGTAGCATTTTCAATTTTATCTTTTGCTGAAAAAATAGCACCTTCTAATTCATCTTTAATTTTCTTTATAAATTCGACAAGTTTGTCAAGTTCTTTAATAGCCTCCTTTATTTTTTTCTTAATTTCATTTAATTTCTCTATTAATTTATTATAAACACGTTTAGCTTCCTTGTATAATGGTGAATTTTTAATAGCTTTTTCAATACTAAACCCTTCTATAACGTCTTTTTTAATATTTTTTAATTTTTCTACCATTTTTTTCTTCTTCTTATCAATTAATTTATCCAATTTAATATAGTCTTTTTTAAGTAATTTATTTTTATGAATTTGTAAATCAATAATAGGTATAAATTTTTCAGAATTGATAGTAACATCTGTTAACCCTTTAATTGGACCATCTATATCAGTTTCAGGATACGTACTCATAACACTGTTTACATTAGTTAATAAATCACCTGCGTCTTTCTTATTAATAATTGGATTAACTCTGATAGATTCTAAATTTTTTAAGGTTGTGTCAAATATATTTCTTTTTTTTTTTATAGTCATTAAAGATATACAGAAATTTTTTACAAGATTTTTGCGAAATTTTTTACAAGATTTTTGCGAAATTTTTTACAAGATTTTTGCGAAATTTTTTACAAGATTTTTGCGAAATTTTTATAAGTAAAATTTTTTAATAAGGAATAAACTTAAACATACGAACAATATCAAGTAAAAAGGGGACATATCATACTCTACTTCAGGTAAATCTATCGTTAATGTTTTCTTCATTAAATTTAAATCTGAATTAGATTGTGTTGCATTAGTTTTAAAATCACTCATATCCGGTTTATACTCTTTAATTTTAGGTTTTTTAGGTTGAGATAATGCGATTCTTCTAGATAATTTAATACCATTTTGTAATTCACGTATAGCCTCTAAAGTTGCTGCTTTTTTAATTTCTCCAGCTAATTTATAGTTTCTTTTAGCTTGTTTAGTACTATTTCTAATAATATTTGCAATTAATCCTGGTATTTTATTTTCGATATTTTTAACACTATTAATTGCGTCTTTAGCGGTATTAATAATTTGATCTTTAATTTTTATAATTGTTTTGCCAAGTTCTTTAATTTTGTCTAATGTTTCTGATAAAAATTTAAATTTAGAAGCAACTTCATCTTTGATTTTATTTGCTTCGGCTTTAATTTTATTTACTACTTCTTCTATTTTTCTTTTTAAAAATTCAGCAGCTTTTTTAGCTGCTGCTGCTGCTTTCTTAGCTGCTTCTGCAATTTTATTAGCTGCATCAGTTACTCCTTTGGCAACTGACTTGGCAGCTCCTGAGAAAGCTCTACCAACACTTTTTATAAATGGTTCTATTACTCTATCGTCGTTTAAAATAAGGTCATATATTTTAATTCTATCATCCAAAATATTAGATATTTCTCCATAAATATCTTTATAATAAGTATATTCCTTTTTTTGCAAATAGGACTTGCGTGATTTATCGTTAAAGTTTTTAATTATTGGATTAAAATGTTTATCTAGACGGTCATTGTATCCTTTCGATAGGTTATATTCTGGAAATTTATTAACTCCTTCCTTTATATTATTACTGGTAATATCCATTAATAATTTATAATCTTTTTTATTAATCATTAAATAATTATAGATAATTATTTAATGATTTATTTATTTAATTTTTAATTTATTCTTTTCTTTTCTTAATTTCATAAAGTATAAAAAGGCAATAGCAATAAAAATAAGAACTAATATAATAACAAACCATTTGGAAGAAGTACTTGTAGTATCATTAAAATTTTCTGTCACAGAAGATACAGGTTCACTTGTATTATTACTATTCTCTTTATAAAAAGTATCACTATCAATTATTCCTTCATAATCGCCTATTTCTTTATTCATTTGTTCAATAGCTGGATCAGAAGCTGAATTACTATTTACTACAGAAGACAAGCTTCTCATCGAGTTTTCTAAAGTAGATGAAATTGTTTTTCGACTACTAATATTACTTGAAGTATGACTTGACATATATTAAACAATTTAGAAATAATAATATTTTTTTAAACTTAACCTTCATATCCAATTGGTTTTATATGTCCTAAATATTGTATTAACATAACAGTAAAAAACCCAAATAGTATAATTTTTATAACATCATATAATGTTTTTTTCCTTTTTTTCAAAATGTCAATAATTTCTAGCATAATTAATAATATTTAGATAAAAATATTAGGTTTGTAAATATTTTCTTTAAAGTTGTGATTCTTCAAAATAAAAAGTATTTGTTTTAACTACTCTCTTTATTATCATAAAAATAATGAATATTGCTAATAAATATAAAGGATTTGTAATTGATTTCTGTACTAAGAATAAAAAAAACATTAATGGATATCTAATAAAAAATGGAAAAAAAGATAAAAGACTTTCTATCATACTAAAATGTTCCACAATTCTCTGCTTATAATTCACTTTTGCGTGATTTATTTTTTTAGTCATTGTTATATTTATTATTAGAAAAAATCTATACTTTATTTTTTATAATGAATTAACGTTTTTCTTTATTAACTCTTACAAATATATATAGGATTCTTATTCAATTTAATTACTTAAAATTTTTGCTCTTTATTATAAATTAATTTTTCGGAATATCCAAGTTTTTCATATGTTCTATGAGTAAGAGCCAATCATTTTTCTCCATATCATCTCTATAATTTATTTTTAATTCATTAACTGATTCTCTTGATATCTTTGATATTAATTGGTCTGAATGACTAAAATGTCTACCATATGCAACATTCGATTCACAACTAATTCTAATACAAACTTCCTCTCTTAATTTTGCTTCATTAAGCTCTTTATTATTTTTTTGAATAGATGTAACTTTTCCTAATGATATTTTATTCTTTGTTATAATAGGAGTTCCTTTTAATAATCTACCTGCCTTAACTTTAACTCCGAATAATAAATCATCATTGCCCCCTTTCATATAGACGTGGTCTTTTAAAATATATAATTCGCATGGAAAGATAGCCTTGCCCTTTTCAGAGTGTTCTTTTTTTCTTTCTTCTAATAATTTTTTCTTCAGTTTCTTGTATTCTTCTATTAATTGATAAACTACCATATTATGAACAAAATCTAATCCACAAGCTTTGCAAATATTATTATATTCATCTTCTTGTTTACCAGTCAAAGGGTTAGAGTGAAAATAGAGAATTACTTTATTTTCTTTAAAATTTTCTTCTTCGGTAAGAGACATATATTTATCTGCTACTTTTTTAGTAAAGTTAGAAATTTCTCCTTTAATTATTGGAATTTTTTCAATCTTGAGTAGATTATATGCTGCATCTAATTCTCCTATAGTTGGAGCTACCAAATAAATACCTTTGCTATCCCAATCAAATGATTTCCAAAATTTATCATACTCACCTTTTGCCTTCTCTATAGCATCTTTTTCGTCAGGACCAACTTTAAATATACTAGAACCAGCTATACAACTTTCTAAATTTGAACCTATTATTCTGATACCCTTTGATGCTCTAACAGAAGTATTGTTAGTCCATGATACTCTATGTCTATCCTGAGTTAGTTGAGGCGGTGTTAAAATATTACGAATACTTGAGACCTTGACTCCATCTTGAGATGTTACCGTAATTTTATCACCAATTTTAATGGTGCCATTTGATAGGATAACATCCAGAACCCATCCTAGTTTTGGATCTAATATTGATTCCATAATTGTGGCATCAAGCGTATCTTTATAAATAATCTTATTACTCATCCAGTTTTGAGAAATATAAACTAGTAAAGATAAAAGGTCTGATAATCCTTCACCTGTTTGTGTACAAACAGGTACAATAGAATATGTCTTGTTAGGAGTTTTATTATTAAAATAGAAAACTGCATCAATATCAAGTTTAGAAAATTCATATTTCATATCTTCTAACATACTTTGCATAACATGTATAGTAGATTCCTCTTGTTCTTTCATCGCTTTTCTAAGATTAACTTGGTCTGATTTCTTCCAACCATAAATCATATCAATTTTAGTAGCAGCAATAACAAAAGGAATTTTCTTTTCTTTTAACATCTTAATAGATTCTTCTGTCTGAGGTTGAATACCTTTATTAATATCAACTACTAGAATAGCAATATCACATAAACTGGAACCTCTGTCTCTCATTGAAGAAAAAGCACTATGTCCTGGTGTATCTACAATTAAAACTCCTGGAATATTATGTTCAACTGAAAATTTTCCTTTGACACTTTTTGTAACTTCGCGTATATGCTCAATTGGAACAAAAGATGAACCAATTGTTTGTGTAATACCACCTGCTTCTCCTTTTTGAATATTTGTACCACGAATGGCATCCATTAACGATGTTTTGCCAGCATCTACATGGCCCATAAAACTAACTACTGGAGACTTTAAATTTTCTTTAATATTAACATCAGATTTAGGTTCAGTTTTTTCTTCTATTATTTCTTTTTTTACTACACTAGATGTAGTATACTTTGCCAGAATAAGTTGTCTTTCTTCTTCCGACATTTTAGTATTACTCTTCTTACTTTGTTTAGGCGGCATTATATATTGTTATCAAAATAATTGACTAATATTATCAATTTTTTCATGTAATAAAAAGTATTTAAAATAACCTTTATAAATCTATTAAATATGGAAGTTATTACTCAGGTAAATTTAGTAAACCAGATGTTTAAGAATATTGAATTATTTGAATCAAAAGATGAAGAGAAAGACTATCAAATTAAATTATGCGATGATTATGATAATATGAATTTATATATTTGTCAAAAACAATTAAATAATAAAATTAACAGATTTAATTTTATTAAACAACTGTCTAAACTTGAGATTCGAAATTCATTATTTGATTCATATTTTGAGATAACTAAAATTAATGATATTAAAGATAATGTGTGGACTGAAAAAATAATTTATAACAAGAAGAATTATAATATTCAAAAGTTTATTCTAAATGATAGTTCATTATTATGTTATTCTGATTTAGAATTAGATGATGATAGTTATGATTATATTTGGATTAATAATCCATTTACTAGAATAGTTATTGATTCAAATAATACTATTATATTAAACATTGCATTTGAAGTTACTAACCAATTTCAATCTGAAATTCTTAGTACTTTCCTATCGTGTTTAACCAAGTTAGAATTAGCATTAATATCAAATTAGCATTTTTAAAAGTAAAAATTGATTTATTTTCCTTTAAAAACTATAATATAATGTATATAAAATGGGCGTACCCGGATTCTTTTTATGGCTATGGAAGCGATACAAAAAAAGTAACTTTGTTTTCAACAAAAACAAATTAGACGATAAAGTATTATTTAACCAAGTAAAAAATATTGATTACCTTTTAATTGATGCTAATTGTTTAATACATCCAACATGTTTTAAAGTTTTAGCAGAAAATCCAGATTTTAAAAATCAGGATGCATTAGAAAATAAAATGATAACAGCAACATTAGAGTACATTGATAAATTAATAAACTATGTTGATCCAAAGAAAGGTGTCTACTTGGCAATAGATGGTGTAGCACCAGCTGCCAAAGTAAAACAACAACGATACAGGCGTTTTAAATCTGTACATGATAAAATATTATGGGATAATATTAAGAAAAAACATAATAAACCAGTATACAAGTCGTGGAATAACTCGGCAATTACACCTGGAACACTATTTATGGAAAAGTTACATTATAAAATTCTAGAGTGGGCTAAAACAAAAAATAAAGAAATTATATATTCATCTTGTAAAACTCCAGCAGAAGGCGAACATAAACTGTTACAATTTATTAGAGATAATGTAAAAGAGAATAAGGATTTTAGTTATGTAATGTATGGGTTAGATGCAGATTTAATATTTTTATGTTTATCAACAAATTGTCAAAATATGTTTCTGTTAAGAGAAGCTAATCAACTAGATAAAAAAAATAGTTCAGATGAGTTAAACTTTGTATCAATTGATATTATGAGGGACTTGATAAAAGATACTATGGAAGAGATTGCAGGTTCAGATAACAAAAAAACAAATATTAAATTAATTGAAGACAAATATATTGATAATATTATAAATGATTTTATTTTTATGTGTTACTTGTTAGGCAATGACTTTTTACCACACTTGCCAGCATTAAATATTTATACTAATGGATTAGATGTATTACTAGAAAAGTATATTGAAGTATTAAGTATGCATGGTTTCAAACAATTTATAATAGAAAGGAATGAGTCAGAAGTAAAAATAAATAATAAACTATTTTTTGAATTAATTTCATACCTTGCCTCAGAAGAAGCAGAAACTTTAAAAAATTCATATTTAACCAAGAGAAAATTTCAGAAATGTAGATCTTCAGACCCTTATGATATAGAAGTTCATCGAATAGATAATATATTTTTTAAAGTAGAAGATTCAATAGAACTAGGATCTGATGAATCTGAATTATGGAAAAAAAGATACTATCAGCATCATTTCCATATTAATGAAGAAGAACAAGAAGAATATGTGGATAAACTAGTAGAGGAATATTTAATAGGGTTAAAATGGGTTACTAATTATTATTTTGACAAGTGTCCATCGTGGTCATGGTATTATCCATATGATTATCCACCATTCTTGGAAGATATTAATAATTATCTAGTTAAAAATACAAAATTCGATTTAAACAGTATCAAGTTTGAAATGAGTTCACCATTAAAACCTTTTACTCAACTCTTGTTAGTTTTACCACCACAATCTTCATATTTAATACCAAAAGAATTAAGAAAGATTGTTAATAACTCTAAATCATCGTTAGCATATATGTTTCCAACTCAAATATCTCAAGATTTTATAGGTAAAACCAGACATTGGATGGCACATCCGTTATTACCATCATTAGATATAAATAATGTAAAAAGAGTATATTCAAAATATGAGAAAAAGGTTTCTGATGACGAATTAAAAAGAAATAAAAGATTAGAACCATTTGTCTTTCAAGTGTGATTTACGAAGTGAGTCGTATATTAAAAATTTTGCTTTATAACCATACTTGGTATATTTATTTTAAATAATAGTTGTAATAGAATACTAAAAGTTTCAAACGACTAAATATTAAACGCAATAAGAATATTATTATGATAAACTTATCAATACCTTTGATTTTTAAATATAGGTTTAAAAAATTAAGCTTTTTTAAATTAAAATATAAAATCTTATAATTATGAATTCAGATTCAAATGAGAAAAAGTACAATAAAATTGCATATAGAATAGTTAGTATTCAAGATATGGTAAAAGATAAAGAAGTAGAATCAATAGTAGATTATTCTATAAATAGTGAAGAAATGGATAGTGTTGCTTCAGAAGATATAAGAAATCTTTTACCAAAAAAGTATTTAGATTTTAATTCGACTATTAAACAATTAGGTGGAAAACTATTATATATTAAAAGTGGTTCTACTGGACATACTTTCAAGGGAGTGCATCCAGATGATGTTGATAGACCTAATTATGCTGTTAAAGTTGTAGCCTATCCTAAAAAAGAAAATTATGGGGATCTATTTAATGTTAAAAGACCTGAAAATGCCGAATTACTTATGATTAAATTATTATCATATTTTGTAAGAAATAACCAGAGTCCGCACATTGTATTACCAATGACAACATTTAATACTAGTATAAAACCATTTATAAATTTACCTAAAAATAATATTGTTAATAATAAGAAATTTGATCAATTTATTAAAAGATATAAGAAAGGTGAATATTATGAAAATGTATCTGTTTTAATTTCAGAATGGGCGAATTCTGGTGATTTACTTGATTATATTAGACTTAACTATAAAAAATTTAAACTAAATCATTGGAGAACAATGTTTTTCCAATTTCTATCAGTTATGGCAATTATTCAAGCAAAATACCCATCATTTAGACATAATGATTTAAAAGCAAATAATTTATTAGTAAATCAAATAGGAACAACACATAATAACTCAAAATTTCAATATAAAATTAATGGTCAATCATATATAGTACCAAATATAGGTTTTCAACTTAAATTATGGGATTTTGATTTTGCTTGTATCCCAGGATTAATTGATAATAGTAAAGTAGATGCTGATTGGACAAGTAAAATTAATATCGATCCAGTAAAAAATAGATATTATGATATTCATTATTTCTTTAATACTCTAACAAAGAAGGGTTTCTTTCCAGAATTTTGGACTGAACCAGAAATTCCTCAGCGTATTAAAGATTTTGTTAGAAGAGTAGTACCTGACAAATTTAGAAAAGGTGATCTGGTGAGTGATAGAGGTAGAGTTTTAAGTAATGAAGAATATCTAACTCCAGATGAAATATTAAAAACTGATAAATTATTTAAAATTATGAGAGTTGACTAAATATTATGAGAGTTGACTAAATAGTATGAGAGTTGACTAAATATTATGAGAGTTGACTAAATATTATGAGAGTTGACTAAATATTAGAATTAATTTTTTGCATTATTTATAAATTTTATTTTAAAATCTATAAATAGCACTTGTGTGTTCTATCGAATAGCAACTTTTTGAGTACTATTTTCTTCTGAATCTTTTTCATATTCAGTTATTTCTATATCTTCTGGTATTAATGAATTAATTGTATCTAATGCACCTGCTTCTCCATCTTTATTATCATAACTAAAATTATACTTTGAGTAAGTTAATGGTTTTTCTAATCTTACAGGTAAATTTTTTTTAATATTATCATTCTTATTATTAACTTCTTTTTCTGTTTTATGATTTATTAAGGTAACCCGATTTATTTTAAACATACCAGAGTAATTATTAAAAATGGTTTGACTAATAAATACTTCATTTGGTTGATCAAATCTAAAAGTAAGTTCTATTTGAATTTTAACTTTTCCATAATATTTATTATTATAAACATAGTCTCCCATAATTTGGAATGGTTGTATATCTAAACAAGTTTGATTTTTAAAATAATATATTTTATCTATCAATTCAATATTTCTAACTCGTTGGTTAAGTTTTTGACCTACAAATTTTAATAATATTTTTGCTCCTTCATCTGATGATTTAAATTTTTTAGTAGACGATGATGTTAAATCATACATATTATGACCTGCTGTTACCATTGTTTGTAAATAACTATATAAATCTTCCGCTTCTGTTGTTCTTAGATTTTCGGAATGATACCCAAAATCTTTTTGTGCTTCATAGTAAGTAGTAGGTGTGTTTTTTTTATATGCATTTACATCTATTAATTTATTAGATAACGATTTATCATCACAAGTTTTTTGAGATTCAAATGTTTCAAATAAATCAACTATTCCTTTAAATCTTCTCTTGACTGTATCAAGTATTGAATTATTACAAATTAAGTAAATTAATCCGAGTATTAGAATCAATAAAATAATATTTATATATTTTTTATTTATAAAATTCATATTAATTTTTATTAGATAATAAGTTTTTATATTAAGCGAGATATCTAATAAAAATTATTTAAATGGTTAATCCATTTCAGATTCGGGCATATATGCATCCTCGTCTCCTTCATCTCCATCACCATATCCATCCAAATCAAGTGAGTCAAACTGTTCTTGCATATCATATTGCATTTCTTTTAATTCATCATTTGTCATGTTTATAGGTGCGTCATCTATTTCTTGTGAGTTATAAATCTCTTCAAAGGAAGAAACAACACGTAAAGAGCTATCAATATTAGGTGCATTAATATTAATTAAAGTTTCTAATTTTCTAACTTCTATATTTTCATATGGTAAATAATATTGGTCAAAATTAAATTCAATTAATCTAACAATGAGTAAAGCTAATGTAGACCTATTTGTTAATTCGGAATTATATTCTAATAATCTATTAAGATTATATATTAAAAAGAATAATAATTTTGAATCAATATTATTAAATGAATCAAGAAGACTAACATTAATATATTTATTATTGTAATCTATTTTAATATTTTCAGGGATATCATCTATTTTATTTTTATTAGAAATATATTTCCAATGTTTAAAAATGGATTTACTCTTTTTTTCATTTTTTACATTAAATCTTTTAATTGTCTTAATAAAAGTATTAATAATATTCTTCTCACCATTACTGTATATTGATGTTTCTTTCATACCATTTTTAATTCGATGAATAATACCAATAGTTCTTGAAATTATTTGTTTTAGATTCATTATTCTTAATCTTAGTAGTCTATTTAATATAATTTTATCGGTTACCTCTTCATATTCTCCCTTTAAAAATTCACTGTTAAAATAAGAGTTTGATAGTCCAAGTAATAATATTTTATCTCTAATTGAATGTACAACCTTTAGATATGAATTACTTTTCTGTTGATATATTTTATTATTCTCAAAATAACCTAAATATTGCATAGTTATAGCATCATAATAAACTACAATGTTTTTAATCAAATCTTTATAATAATACACGTCTTTGTTAAAATGTTTATTCTTTACATCGTGTAAAACCTTATTTTCATATTTAAAAATTTTAAATCCATTTTTAGTTGATGATCCTAAATAATCATGATCTATGAAGTAATAGGTATCTTTTATATAGATATTCTTCTCATCAAATTTAATCTTTTTACTTAAAATCTTTATAAGTGAATCGACGAAATCATCAACATAATTTACTAATTTATTCTTGGTATGTACTTGATACCTTTTGTTAAATTTTTTAATAATTTGTTTACTTTTATTATTTTCTTTTTCTGCATCTTTAATATTATCTTGTATTTTCTTAATATTTTCTAATTGTCTATTATTGACATCTCTTGTAATATTTTTCTCGAAATTATCCAAATCCTTAATAGTGTATTTATATGAATCAGGATTAATTTTACATTTAGAACAAACATTTTTACTGTCCAATTCATGTAATTCACCTGAAACACAATGGTCTCTTAATAATTTTCTAAATTGTTCGTGTTTCAATTGGTTTATTATAGATTGATAATCTTCTTCAGTTGAAGTTAATGTAGTATTTAATTTTGCATATTTCTCATTACATAAAGAACACACCAAATCATCGTCTATAAAAGACCATTTATGAAAGTTTCCGTCCGAACAATTCGTAGTAGAATTAAATTCATTTTTGTATCTCTTTCTTTGTTTCAAATCTAACTTTTTAATATTTGGGTCACACTTTTCTTTAGTATGTATATAACTACTACCCATGTCACCTACTTCAGATGGTTCTATAAAATTAACCTTCTTAATGACATATGATATTTTTTTAGTGACATTATCTGTTCTAATTTTTTTATTAGATTCCTCTTCCACTCTTGTCAACAAATCTTTATCATTATATAAATGATTCAATTTAACATTTAATCTTGTTGTTATAATTTCATATAAGAAATTCTTATTCTCACCTTCTAAATAAATATTTGCTTCAAAAACACTATTTATTAAATCAAACATAGTATGTATAATTGTGTTCTGAATAATTGCATTAAATTTCTCTTTTTCTTGAACATTCCATAACCAAATAAAATTACTAACAAGAATACAAGAAAAATAGTAAATAACATAACAAAATAATGGAAGTTTTAATGCTGGAATCTTATCTTTTTGATTAATTCTAATGAATAGGTTGCCAAATATAGATTCCTTTAATTTATTAAATAAAAAGAAATTACATATTTTATCATCTTTTAAACTAATAATTTGTCCCGCATTCATTTCTGTTACCATAACAAATAAAATATATGATAATACATTATTATATTTAATAAGTTTATAGTAATCGGTATCCAAGGAACTTGTTAAGAAAATATCATCTTGTAATTCAAAGAAGAATAAATTAGTTAAGTCACTTTTAATTCCATAATTTTTGGAATAATTTTCAGCTCTATCTTTTGGCTGATTTCTCAAATATTCAGTATGAATTAAAATCAAATCAATAGTATCCTTAACAATTAATCTTCTTCTTAGTTTTATAACAGCAGAACTACCTAAATAACTAGTCAAGTTAACAACAAATGCAAGTTTCTCGATATTTTTTTCTATATTCTTAATAGTTCTATTATATTTAGCATACTTTGGAATCTTTGTTAAATCTTGACTAACTGCTAAACTAGTTGTTAAAAATGTATCTAATTCTGGTACATATGTACCTTCAAATACATATTTTTTAAGATTTAAAACTTCGCTACAACTCTTACAAATATAATCTCCATTATTATTTTCTCTTACATATTGTTTAACAAAATTAAATACACTTTGACTAAAAACATCATTTTTTAACTTTGCCAATTTGTTAATTTCTTTCCATTTTATATAATGATGACACATAGGTTCTATTACATTGTTAATATCAATATTATCAACTTCTTCTTCATTAGTTAAAGTTATAATATTATCAATATCTTTCACTATTTCTAATTTTGGTAATAATAAAATAGTCCCACTTTTACCTGGAATAATACTATCAATATTATCTTCAATAATTTTCTTGTCAAGTAATTTATTTAATAATGAATAATTTAATCCAGAGTTTTTAACACTTGTATCAAAATCTTGATTAATATACCTATTATTTTTCTTTATAATATTGTCAATCTGATAATTATTAAGTTCTTTAAAAGTATCAATATAATTTAATAACTTAGTTTCTACACTATTAGAATAATTTTTATATATTTCGGATATTAAAGTAAATATACTTGAAGTAATATTTTGTTTTGACATATTTACATAACTATCCAAATCTGGTGAATCCTTTTCTATATCAAAAAGCCAATAGAATAATGTTCTTTTATTATTAACAAATGTCGACTTTATTATTTTCTGAAATCCTTTAAAACCATTTGTTGTTTTTAATAAATCCCCAGCATCTACAAGATTATTTTTGCTAAAACATTCTAATGGTATTTTACTTGGATTCCAAGCTAAACCAACAACATTTATATCTAAATTATCATTACCTATACGTAATTCTATCTCCTTATCTCTTGACTTTTTATTAACAATGTTGGAGTATCTAATACAAATAGTTGGTTTATTTGGTCTAAATTTAAATCCATCTTTACTAAAATCTTTATAATTAACATATGCATATCTCCTGACATGTTCTAGCTCTCCTAATAAATCTAAATCTGCAGTTTTTTCTGAATCTTCTAACTTTTGTACAATTTTAATTTCCTCATTGTCATTGTATAATACCGCTTCTTTATAATCAAGAGGTTTATAATATAATTTAAGTGCATCTAATTTTAATTTTGGATTATTTTCATATACAGTTGAATGTATATTTTTTATTTTGTTCATTTTGTTAATAACATATTTAATTTTAGTAGCATCTCTTTCTTTGATATCTATATTATCATTTACTAGTGTATCCGACTCATATTTCTCCGAATCTTTATGATATCTCAAGAAATCTTCAGTAATTGGAATAAGGATTTTATTTGTTAATAAATATTGTACAAAATCATTATCTTCTTTTATAGCAAATTCTTTCTCAGCTCTTGCTTTATCTAAATAATCGTATATTTCTTCTGCTAATCCATCTCTAATTTGTTTAATTGTTAAAAACTTTTGAATTAATGTAAAATCAATTAATTTTGATTCTTTTGAATAAACAACTTCTATATATTTATATTCTCCGGTAGTTTCTTCTTCTTGTTTAAGTATTCTTAAAATGTCTGATTTTTCTTCTGTTAGGTAAATTAATCTAAATATTATAGTTTTAAGAATATTATGCATATTATTCTTTATTAAGAAATATTCAATTATGTAATCCTCACCAAGAGTATTAACAAGTTTAATAGTTGATTCAAACTTAATAGGATCGTTACCTAAAAGTATTTTTATTTGTTCCATTGTTTTACCTAATCTTATCACTGTTAAAAGATTCTTAATATCATTAAAAAAACTAATTAATTTAGCATTATTTTCACTATTAAAGAAATTGTCTATTTGGTAAGTACTATCTTTTTGATTTTTACTAGATTCTATTATATTTGTAGCAAATAAATCTCGTCCTCCATCATACATATAAGCAATTGACAAATAGATATAATATGCAAAATATCTTTTCAATATCCCTATTATAATATTATAATTACTTTTAATATTAATAACATCTGTTATTTCTTTTTCATTAATATTCTTATCAGTGTATTCTTTGATTAATCCTGTTATATAACTTTGAAAACTTACAAAATTAATATCTTTACGTAGGTATTCAAATGATTTTTTTTCATTTAAAAAATTATAAAAATTATTAATTGTTTCGTCAAAAATATCATCTAATTTACTAATGTACATATTATACTATATGCGATAATTTAATTATAAAAACTAAATTTTAAAGTTTTATTTAAATTTAAATAAAACTTTAAAATTTATTTTTTATTATTAAAATTTCACAATCAAGGTTATCTAAATTTTTTTTCTAACTTTAAATATATAGAATATGTCTGATATTTTTGTTAAAGGCGATATAAATGATTTATTAAGTTCTGTTGAAACAGACAATGTAAGTTTACCACAATGGTTAAACATAATCGATAGAAGAGAATCTGAAACATCTGAGAATGAGCTTACAGAAATGTACAGAAAAAATATTAATTCTGCTACATCTGTAACATCTATTAACAATTCTGCTACATCAACTGCTCAAACTGAAATTCTTGCAAGAGAATATTCTGCTACATCTGCTAGTATGATGGGAGGTGCTGAATATTCCGCAACATCTAACATGAGCCAAACATCAGTGTTAAATTCACACATTAATTTTAATAATAACTTGTCTGTAACTTCAGATAATATGAATGGTGTAAACTTATCAGTTACATCTGATATTAATGATATTTTTATTTCACAAATGGGTGGTAATGTTGAAAAAACTATTGCTAGTCCAGATGATATTAATAACTTGATTAACATGTTAACAACAGAACCTGCTAATAATGATTTTGATACCGTAACAACAATTACTAATACAACTGTTTTAGAAAATCAATTAAGAGAGTTATTAAACCAAGCTGGAGGTACAGGTACAGGTGCATCAAATAAACAAACAGGTGGAGCTAAGAAGACTATTAAGAAAACTTCTAAGAAAACTTCTAAGAAAGCTATTAAGAAAACTTCTAAGAAAGCTATTAAGAAAACTTCTAAGAAAACTTCCAAGAAGGCTTCCAAGAAGAGTGTTGGAGGTAAGAAAACTTCCAAGAAAGCTAGTAAGAAAACTTCCAAGAAAGCTAGTAAGAAAACTTCCAAGAAAGCTAGTAAGAAAACTTCCAAGAAAGCTAGTAAGAAAACTTCCAAGAAAGCTGTAGGTGGTAAGAAAACCTCCAAAAAGGCTAGTAAGAAAACCTCCAAAAAGGCTAGTAAGAAAACCTCCAAAAAGGCTAGTAAGAAAACCTCCAAAAAGGCTAGTAAGAAAACCTACAAAAAGGCTAGTAAGAAGACCTCCAAGAAGGCTATTAAGAAAACCTCCAAAAATACTACCAAGAAATACATGAATGTAGATAGTGAAACATCTGCCGATAGTGAAACATCTGTAGAAAAACCTACTAAAGAAGAAAAAAAGAAAAAAGCTGCACCAGCTCACGCTGCATTACAAACAGAGGTTATTAAAATGATTGTTAAAAAGGATGGTATAAACTATCCATCTGCTATGGGAAAATTAAAAGAGTATGTTGCTAAAGCTTTAGGTAAACCATATGAAAAAGGTGGTGATATTACATATATTGATGCATTAAAGAAGACTAAAGCATATTTAAACAAGTAAATTAATAAATTTATTTAAATTAATACAATTTAAATAAATTAATTTTTTAATATTCTAGGTTCTCCATTTTTTAAAATTTCAAGAACTTGTGCTTCCCTAACGTTAGATCGCTTTCCTTCGATTACAATATTCATATCTGCAATATCAAATGCTTTCGACACTCCTACATCAGTATACCATAGGTCACCATCACAGATAGAATTAATTCCTTTATTCATTTGAGGAGTATGACCTACATACATTCGATTAACCTTATAAACATCTTTAACTGGTTTTAATAATGCATTACAAGATTTTGTATTATTACTCAAATTACCATATTGTCTGTTCCACAATGGTGATATCTTGAAGAAATCATGTTTTCTATTAGAAGAATTAATTATTGTCTGTCCTTTAATAACATCCGACCCAAATATATCTTGATAAATTTCAGGATTTTCTAATTTATCCCATAAATATAATGATAACAATTTATTCAAATCACCAATATCTGGATATTTTGCAGAAATTTTAGGAACTATCCCTGCATGTACAAATAAATTATCTCCAATAATTAGAGCTAATTTTCGAGTACAAGCAATGAATTCTGCCAATGGGTTACCTGGTTTGAAAGCCCATTTTCTAGCTTCCATATTTTGTAAATCACTTGGCATTCCTGTCAAAAATTCTTGATTGTCTGGTTTTTTTTCGAATTCCATATAATTTTGATACGAAACATATTCCATTCTACCCGTTGAATTCATCAATTCATGATTTCCTATTATACTATAAATTGCACCACCTGCCTTTAAAGCCTCTGAATGTAATTTAGTAAAAAATTTAAGAATTTTAATATCCGAATCTTCATCATCTTTAATTGGTCTATTACATGGTAATTGTCTGCATCGATCAATTTGGTCACCTATTTGTACTACAACTGTTTCTCCGCCAATCCAATTTAAATTATTATCAATAACTTTTGCTAATTTTAGTGATTTAATTGTTTCATTCCAATCTCCATGCAAGTCCCCAATTACAATAATTCTGTCTACTGCCGGTAAGACATCTTTTTTAGAAATATCAGGATATTTAGAACATTTTTCATGATATTGTAATTTATAAATATTTCTTAAATCTTCATCCATGTGTTTATATTAATATAAAGTAGATATTAAATATTACTTAAATATTATTAATTTTTCATTTCGTACTTTCTAATTATATTAGTTTCAACTGTTTTAATAACATTTAATATAAAAAAACTAATCACTACTAAAATTAATATTATTAAGAAAAAAAAATCTGATTTTTTATCCATTATTTATAATGGATAAAAAATTTAATTTATATACGAATTACTTTTTATAACATTTTTTGATATTTAACTACATGTTGCATATTCGTTACCTGAATATCCACCAACACCATATGAAGTTTCTTCTGGTTGTTTAGGAACAGATGCAGTTCTTCTTTTTCTTGCAACTTTCTCTTCTTCGGGTCTAAACATATCTTCTTCTTCGGGTTTAAACATAGCTTCTTCTTCAGGTCTAAACATAGCTTGTTCTTCAGGTCTGAATGTAGATTCTTCTTGTTGTTTAAGAGCTGATTTAGTTCTTCTTTTTCTTACAACTTTCTCTTGTTCAGGTCTAAACATAGCTTGTTCTTCAGGTCTGAATGTAGATTCTTCTTCAGGTCTAAACATAGCTTGTTCTTCAGGTCTGAATGTAGATTCTTCTTGTTGTTTAAGAGCTGATTTAGTTCTTCTTTTTCTTACAACTTTCTCTTCTTCAGGTCTAAACATAGCTTGTTCTTCAGGTCTGAATGTAGATTCTTCTTCAGGTCTAAACATAGCTTGTTCTTCAGGTCTAAACATTGTTTCTTCTTCAGGTCTAAACATAGCTTGTTCTTCAGGTCTAAACATTGTTTCTTCTTCGGGTCTAAATAATTCCTCTTCGGGTCCTAATTCACCAACTGGTCTTGGAACACCTTCTTCTTCAATATCTTGGAACATAACTTGTTCTTCTGGTTTTAATACTGCTTCTTCTTCCATTAACATGTTACTTCTTCTTCTTGAATTTGTATGTATTTTTTTAATTCTTTGTTCTCTTTTATCATTTCTTGATTCAACTAATTCTTGACCAAAATTAGATTCAATACCTTCTGGTTCTTCAATAACCTCTCCAAATAATGATTCATCATTTTCAGGTCCTGTATATGTCTCTTCTTCTTGTCTAGCACGTGGTCTATATTCCCCTTCAGGTCCATATTCTCCTAACTCTCCTTCTTCTGATACATTATTTTCTTCCATGCTTTGATATTTAGCATAATCTTCGCCACTTTCACCAAGAGTGACTTCATTTTCACCTTGAGTTAATAAAGTGGTTTTTTCTTCTTCTTCGACAGATGAATATTCAACATTCTCTACTTCTTCATTATTTTCACTTTCAGATGTTACAACAATATCTTCAGTAGCTTCAGTAGCTTCTTCATATCTTGTTGCTTCTTCTTCAACTATTTGTTGTACTTTTTCATTTGCTTGATGAAAGGAAAAAGTTTGCATTGAAACAACTAATGCAACAGCAGAAATAATTGCAACACTTACATTTCTTGATGCCATATAGGCTATAAGGAATAAAAATACCATTTTAAAAATTTTATTTCCGAAAATTTTAGCAACAGATTTTGGAAGTTTTGGAGCTGCTAAACTAGCATATAGAACTAAAAACAAACCAATAACGGCATTAGCTGTCTTATTGCTGTATACAGATTTTAAAAAACTGTCTACTTGACGACTTAGGTCATTAACTGTATCCATGAATATATATATCTGATATTTTATATTTTTCATTATATGAAAGTTTTTGCTTTATAAACATTTACAAAGCAAAAATTTTTATAGATTTATATTTAAATCTTAATAAAAAATTTTCTTAAATACTTTATTTAAAATTGAATTATAGATGTATTATTATTATATATTAGTTATAAAAATGGAATCAAAAAAATATAAAACAATTTTAACAAAAGATGGATATTTATTAAATAAAGATAAATTTACTAATAGAGAACTAGAAACAATTAAGAACGACCTAACAGTTCAACCACTACTTTCCTATAGTATAGGTATCGCGACTAAAGTAGAGAAATTTGAAGTTTATAAAGAAAATGATGATTATCTTTCAATCCCAAAATTTTATGGAATAAATAAATTAGGACCACCTGAATTTAATGATGAGATTATCGGTAAAAAAATATCTTTTAAGTTTAAAGGAGAATTACGACCATTGCAACAAGAGATCGTTACTAAAGTTCATAACCATATTAAAAAAAATGATGGAGGTGGAATTTGCGTTGGTTGTGGTGGAGGAAAAACAGTGATGGGTATGTATTTATCATGTTTGTATAAAAGAAAAACATTAATCATTGTTCATAAAACTTTTTTACTAAATCAATGGAAGGAACGATTTGAAGAATTTACTGATGCATCTGTCGGTATAATTCAACAAAATAGAGTAGAAATTGAGGGCAAAGATGTAGTAATTGGTATGTTACAATCAATAGCCAAAGAAAAATATGATCTAGATATTTTTAGAGAGTTTGGAATGGTTATTTTTGATGAAGCTCATCATGCTCCTTCAAAGTTTTTTTCTAAGGCATTACCATTAATTAGTTGTAAAAAAACAATATTTTTGACAGCTACACCAAAGAGAAGTGATGCTTTAGAAAAAGTTTTATATTGGTATTTTGGTGATATTATTTATAAAGCCCCCCCTCAAAAAAATCAAGATGTTCAAGTAAATATTTATAAATATGATATTAAACATGAAAAATTTAAAGAATCATATATAAGATTTACAAAAGAGGTTAATAAGGCTGGTACCATAACTAGAATTAGTAAGATTTCAAAAAGAAATAAATTTATAATAGATATTATAAAAGATATTTTAGACGAAGAAGGAAGAAAAATATTAATATTGAGTGATAGAATAGAACATTTAACTAAACTAAAAGAAAAATTAGATAAAAAAGAAATTAACAGTGATTTCTATATCGGTGGAATGAAACAAGCAAAACTTGATGAAGCATCAAAAGCAACAGTTATATTGGCATCTTATGGTATGGCATCGGAAGCATTAGATATTCCAGCTTTAAATACTTTAATGATGGTTACACCCAGAAGAAACATTGAACAATCTGTTGGTAGAATTTTAAGAAAGAAGGATAATATAATACAACCTTTAATTGTGGATATAGTAGACCAGTTACCAAGTTTTAATAATCAAGGACTAGCAAGAAGAAAATTCTATAACAAATTAAAATATAATATAAAATTATTTGATGTCGAAGAAAATGAAATTATAGGAGAAGAAGATATTACGGATAATATTAATAAGGGATGTATATCATCACAACCACTTGTTGAAGATGATGCAAATATTGATTTTATTGACTAAAAATCTAGCTATAATTATATGTTTAAAAAAATTTTACAAACAAATACATTTAATTTAATATTAGTGTTAGTATTAATAAATTTAAACGATAATAACTTAATAAATCTTTTTGTATATTTATTATTTTTAACAATTACATGTAACGATAACCAATATGAAACTTTTGCTGATACTAGTGATATGAAAAAAGAAAAATTAAATTTAGAAAAAGAAATATTTCAGATTGATTTCAAAATAGTTCCTTTATTAAAAAATAATATTAAGAAATATGAAAATGATATACGAAAAATTAATTTAAATATAAACGATAGTACTTATAAATTAGATAATATTAAGTCAATTAATGAGATTAATTCTAGAATTAGTGTAATTTCTAAAAGCAGATATGAGGCTATTAAACAAAATATAAATATTACTAAAAATGATTTACAAAGTAAACCACGTGATATAGATACAAATATAATTTCATTAAATAATATAATATTAAAAGATAAAGAAAACTTAAAAAAAATGAACACGTCAATAAATGATATCAATACAAATATTAATAATAAAAAATCATCATTAACTTTAGCTGAGAATAATGTTAAAGATATTAATCTACAACTTGTAAAATTGGAAGATCAAATTGATGAAGAAACAAATTCCGAAGATCAAAAAATTATTAAAACCGAAATAAAGAATACAGAAACTAAATTAGAAATAGCAGAAGAATTTTTAGATAAAATTATAGTATATATTGATGATCAAAAAGTTAAAATAGAAGAATTAGAAAGTGAAAAATCAATATTAATGAATGAACTAAAAAATTCAAATAATAAAATTACATATTTAAAAGAATTAAAAGTAGAAGTTATTGATAGAATTAATAATTTTAATAAAACTTGTGACAATAAATTAAATATGATATTGAATACTATTAATAAAAATATATCTTATACCGATAAGGATATAAAAGATAATAATATAAAAGTTAAATCAATACAAAATGTTAAACTTGATAAAGAAAATAATATTAAAAAAATAGAAGAAAAGATTACCAAAAGCAAGTCTGAATTAACAACTTATCAAAATACAAGAGATACCCTTAAAAATAAAGTTGATGACATTCATTTGAAAATAGGAGAACTCGAGAATTCATAATTTTATTAGTAATTTCTAGTATATTTTTATTCTAGTATATTTTTATTATAATATATTTTAATTCTAGTATATTCATATATGGAAAAAAAATATATTATAATATTTTATATTTTATTAGGGTATATACTTTGGTATAATTCTACTGTTATTAGAAATATGGATGATACAATTAAGTTTAATTTAATTAAAATAGGTATATGTTTCATTTTAATATATATATTATTTAAATATTTAACACCAAGAAATAAAAATACTGAAAACTTTAAAGGACCTTTAAATACTTATGTCACAAAAAAATTTAAATTAAACCAAGAAATTAAAAGTTTAAAAATTGAACTTAGACAAACAGAAACTCTTTTGGAAATGACAGATAAAGAATATGAAGAAACTAAAGAAAGTATTAAAAAACAAGAAGATAATTTAGTTGAAATCAATGAAAATATTCTTGATGCAAAAAAGAGTGAAAATAAAGAACTAGAAGAAGAGTTAACAAATAACAAAGAAAAAGAAGAAATAACATTAAAAGAATCCAAAGAGAAAGAACAGAAAGAATTAGAATCAAAAAACGAAATAAATATTAAAGTAGATGAAATTAAAGAAAAATTAGAGACAAAGGAAAAAAAATTAGAAAAAATGACAGAAACGGGCGATGTAGATAAAATTAGATTAAAGGAACAAATAAATAAAGAGAGAAAAACCGTTAAGCAATTAACAGATGTTGTTAATATAAAAACTAAAAATATTGATAAACAAATAGATAAATTAGATAAAAATGAAAATACATTAATCCAATTAAAAAAGAAATTAGCAGTATCAAGTTCGAATATTCTTGCATCTAAAGTCATAAAAATCAGATATACTAAAAGTATAACCGAATTAAACAAGCAATTACTAAAAGATAAAAAAATACACCTGGATATGACTAAGGATTTAGATAAATCTAAAATTAAACTTGATAAAGCTAAAAAAGTATATTCTTCATTAACTAAAAAATTAGATAAATATATATCAAATTCTGCTAAAACTTTGAAAATGTTAGAAGAAAAAGCCAAACAAAAATCTGAAGATCATGATGAAGAAACGGATGAAGAAAATATGGATTCAGGTACTGTGGATTCAGCCACTGTGGATTCAGCCACTGTGGATTCAGGTGCTACAAGTTTAACTTCGGGTGGTTCAGATACTATGAATTCAGGTGCTGTGGATTCAGGTGCTGTGGATTCAGGTGCTGTGGATTCAGGTGCTGTGGATTCAGGTGCTGTTGATTCAGGTGCTACAAGTTCAACTACAGGTGGTTCAGGTGCTGTTGATTCAGGTGCTGTTGATTCAGGTGCTGTTGATTCAGGTGCTGTTGATTCAGGTGCTGTTGATTCAGGTGCTGTTGATTCAGGTGCTACAAGTTCAACTACAGGTGCTGTTGATTCAGGTACTATGAATTCAGGTACTGATGATTCAGATACTGTCAATACAAAAATATCTACATTTATAAATGTTAATGGAAGTAGTACACGATTCTGGATTTAAATATGAATTTATGGTCATTTAAAATAAAAATCGGTTAAAATAAGTGTTTATAAACTATTTTGTAAAATTTCGTAAAAGTTACGAAAATATATAATATTTCTATAAAGTTATAAATTATTTAATAATAAATATAATCTAGTATATCCATATATGCTAAATATTGATTATAAAAAATTATTAGATATTAATTATATAAAAATATTAAATGGTATTTTAATAATTAGTTTATTATTACATCACGTAATACCTCATTCAAAAGTACCTACTTTTATATTAAATTTGTTTAAATTAAAAATAATAAGAATTTTAATTATAGCATTATTATTTATCAAAGGATATGATTATCCTGATACAGTAATTTTGATATCAATATGGTATATCTTGATTTTAGGACAATTAAGTAAACAAAAGTTTTTTGAAAATTTTGCTGAAGATCTCGAAATAGATTATGATAAAAATTTAGAAATAGAGAATGATAAAATGTTAGAAACGGAAAAAAATAAAGTAGCAGAACGAAAGGAAGAACGTAAAAAATTAGAAAAAAAATTAAATCAATCTAAATTATCTGCTAAATATGCCAGAAAGAATTTACTGATCGCAGAAAGATATGCAGATGAAACTAATACTAAAAACATAAAAATGGGAGAATTATTAGATGATATAAATGATAAATTAGAAATTGCTAGACAAAATAAGGATGAACCTATGATAAAAACATTGGAAAGAATACAAAAAAGTGTTACCAAAATGGAAACATTATTAAATGAAAACACTAATGCGGCTAATGAAAAAGTAAATGATTTTAAAAATACAGTAACTGACTCGGACAATAAAGTTCAAGAGGATGAGAAAGAACTTGCTACTTTTATTGGCGAAGATCAAGTAGACGAAGAAACTGGGATAATTACTTATGAAAAACTACATGACAAAGCTGTCGAAAAATTAAATGAAGCTAGAATGGCAAGAAAATTAGAGAATGTTGGTTTAGAATATTATCACAAGGGACAACTAAAGATCAGCTCGGCCATTAAAGATATCAAGGATATTAATAGAAAAATAATTAAAGAATCTGGTAATCGCGAAGTTGTTGATATATTAAAGAAAATAAGATATAAAAAAATTGAGATAAAGAATAATGTAATTAAAAATAATGAGGAAGAAAATAGACGTTTCGAAATTTTAAAATACAATACTAATCATATTTTTGAAATGGCGAAATTAGATTTCGTTGAATTAAATAAATACGATAGTAAAGGAGATAGCGCGCCCTATATTAATAAAGATAAAGAATATATAATTAATAATTATAAAAAAAGTATAATAATTAACTTAAAAACAAAGGAAGCTTTAATGAATTCAAATAACTATTTTAGTACATTAGAAAATAAGATAAGAGATTATAATACAAGTAAAACAGAACTGAGTGTTCAAATAACGGAAGCTAGAAACTCAAATAATAAAGTTTTAGTTGATACTTTAGAAAATATGCAAGATAATATTGCTGAAACTGAGGAAGCACTTAAAAAAGAAATATCTTTGTATACAGTTGAAAGAGACAGATTAAAACAGAAAGATTTAACCGAAGTTCAAAAGACAAAAAAGATAATAGATGATTATAAAAAGAAATTTAAGACCAGTTTTGAAAGTGATATTACAATTATTGAAGATAAAGTAAAAGAATCAGATATTCAAAAAAATACTGCTGACACTAACGACACTAACAATACTAACGACACTAACAACACTAGTGATAATAAGAATAGAATACCCACACAAATATAGATAATAAATTAATAGATTTGGATTAAAATTTAATATCCAGTAGGTTTTACAAAGAATAAAAATTACACCGATTTATCTTTATAGTATTCTTCTATTCATATAATTATTTATCTAATAAATTTTGTTCCTAAAGTTTTTTCAAAATGGGAGAGTAAAGCATTATTTCTAACTGCTTTACCATTTTCATTTTGTTGAACTACTTGTAAGAGTAAGTTCATTTGTGTAGATAATTGCTTTTGTGAAAGTTTCTTGGCTATTCTAGCTTGTGCGATTTGTTTACCAATCGCAATACCAACGGTAGGAACTTTTTGAATTTCTCCGTCATCATCTGTAATTTTTTTACCGGTACCTCTAAAATCTTTATTAGAATTAACTGCAGTAATAGGAACTTTATTTAATGTTTTTGGTTGGTTAGACGTGGTTTTTCTTAATACAACTGGTTTCCAATCTTGTTTGTCCATTACGATTGATGATATAATTTATTTTATAAATATATCAATTTTTATTCTAAGAAAATCGAATAAAGTTTGATTGTTTTCTTCACTTTACATTGTAGTATCCATATCATCTATTAGTGTATTAAATATTATAAATTTATGGTATTAAAATATTTTGGATTAATTTCTAGATTACTTATATGGTAAAAGTACAAGGTAACAGAATAATTAACAAAAATAATATGTTAATAAAGTATGATAAAAATAATGATGGTATTATCAGTTTAAAAGAATATTTAGCACAAGAGATTAGTTTAGGGCCAAAAGCTAAGAAAACTGAAATTGGTTATTTTTATCAGGATTATGATAATATTTTTAATTATTTTATGATTATATTTTCTAAGAAAAAATTAAAAATTATGTGTATCCCTAATTTTACATTATATTATGGTAATGACTTTAAAACCCGTGCAGCTTTAGCTTATAATCTTGAAACTGATGTATTATATCATGGTTTTGAAAATAAATCTAATGATGAAATACTTAAATGTTCAAATAAGAATAATACAAGATTTATATATTTTACATTTATAATTATATCAAATGAACGAGATAAAATAACACATGCTAATATAATAATAATTGATTTAGTTAAAAAAACATATGAAAGGTTTGAACCTAGAGGAAGAGAAGAAGAAAAAGAAGAAAAAATTATAGACAATGTATTAAAAACTAGAGTTAAAAAAATATTTGGAATTAATGATTTTAAATATATTTCACCAACGAATATATCTCCAAAATTTGGAATACAATCTATTGCTGATTCTTATTGTGGAATGTGTATAACTATTAGTATGATGTATTTACATCTACGATTACTTAATCCTGATATACGTCATCCAAAACTGGTTAAATTTATAATTAATCGATCTAAAAAAGAACTAAAAGATATGATTCTTAAATATGCCAAACATATCGAAGAAACATTAAAAGCTAATAAGAATATTATTTTAGAAATTACTTAAATTTAATACACGTATTGATATCTTAAATAGGCTAATATATATAAAGCATATTTCTTAATATATATTAATGATGAATCAATTCGAGGACGATATAACTTGTTCTAATATTTATACTACAAAAAATGAGTTTGGGAATGGCGTATATGCTAAAACTATATTTAAAAAAGGTGATTTGATTGAAAAAGGTATTGCAAGAGTTATACCAATTAATGGAAATGAGTGTACTTATGTTTTTACTTGGAGTGACGATAGAACAAAATGGGCACTTTGTTCTGGATATGCAACCTTTTATAACACTAGCAAAACAGCAAATACTATAATGAATAGAGATTTTGTTAACAACACCTTTGAAATTTATGCTTTGAAAGATATTGGTAAAGATGAGGAATTAACTCATACCTATAGAAGTTTAGAATGGAGAGAATGTTTCTTAGAACTGAATAAAACCCTAGACCATCAGACATCCTCTTCATAGATTATTGGAGCACTTGGTACAATATCTTCATATATTATTGGAGCACTTGGTATAATATCTTCATATGGTTCTATATCTTCAAAGATTAAAGGAGCACTTGGTACAATATTTTCATAGATTAAAGGAACAAGTGGTTCTATATATTTTTCGTCGCTATAATGGGTTTCAGTTATAATATCATTAATTCTATTATCTAAAAATATATTATTATTTTTACTCTCGACTATTTTTTTATTATGTATAAATAAAATTGCATATTTTGGGTCCACATCTAAATTTTGAAAATTAATACAGAACCCATAATATCCTCCACCATTAGGTGAATAAAACTCGCTGAAACAACTTTTTGTTTCATAAGCTATTTGTTTCATATTTATTTTTTTTGTATTACCTAAATAAATATGATTACTGTTTACATTTATATTAAATTTCTCGACTTTAGGATAATATCTTAAAGCTATTTGTTTATTTATCTTTTCTTTTTTCCTATTAAAAGTATAAACAAATGAATTTCCGCGAATGTTGTCATTTATATTAATAACTTGAGAGTTTTCATCAACAAGTATTAAATGAAATTCCAAGTCATTATCAAACTTTTTATTCAAAATGTTATTTCTAAAGTCAAAAATAAATTTTGAATCAATATTATTACCTATGTGATTAGTACAAGATGTTAAACACATATTATTAAGAGAAGAATAAAAGCTAGGTTGAATAAAATAGTTATTTTCAACTTTAACAATAGTACAAACTCTTCTTATCATGATATAATATTACTGAGAATTTTATTTTGTACTTGATAAACATATTTTAATAGTTTATATTAAATGAGTGTCTGTGATATTTAGATAACCCGTGTTTTTTAATACCTTCAATATGTTTTTTAGTACCATATCCTTTATTGTTGATTAAATCATATTTTAAATTTAAATCATCCCCACATGGGTGATTTGTTGAACATAATTCAAGAATATAGTCATCGTGTGCTTCCTTTGCTAAAATTGAAGCTGCAGCAATATTACGATATTTTGCATCACCTTTGATTACTTGGTTAATTTCAAATTTATCAATATTAATATTAAATTTTTTGTTTTCCCATCCAATGCCGTCTATAACAAGTAAATTTCCAGAATAATTATTATCTTTTTCTAACAATTGATTAACGGCTCTTTCCATTGCTAATTTAGTAGCATTAACTATATCAAGTGTATCAATCTCTTCGCTACTACAAGAACCAACCCCATATAATTTAATATTTTCTTTAATCCATTCTATTGCAACTTGTCTTTTTTTTTTAGATAATTTCTTTGAGTCTTTAATTAGTTCATTATCTGGCGCCTTTCCCCAAACAACAGCAGCAGCATAAACAGGACCAAAAAAAGGTCCTCTACCAGCTTCGTCAATACCTATTTCATCTTGAGTTTCTTTATAATTTTTCATCATATAATAGATAAACATGTTTACTTTTAAATATAATTATGGACAAAAGGGTAAGAAATTAATAAGATCTTTCTCAATTATACTTTGATAATCTAATATATTATCTATTTTATCATTGATTCCATTTTTTAACCACTCTGGAATTAATAATTGATTTATATCTATTTCATTTAAATCGGAATTACGAAGTCCTAATAATACTTGGTTAATTAATTTCTTTTGTTCAACAGATAAATTAATAGAAATATCATTATTTGGATATTTAATATACATTTCTTCTATTTTATCTTTTAATTTAATAAATATATGATATATAGGATTTATTATTTCAAGTTCAACATCTGTTGAAATTTTACTTTGTAATCCCCAGTTAACAGCGTTATTTTCAATAGGTTTCCGACAGATAGCACATAAGCTAATCTTATCAATACATTCTTTACAGAAACTATGACCACATGGAAAAATTACATGTGCACATCTAGTATTCTTATTATAGTTTTCTCTACATATAGGACAAGAGTTAGTTAACGTATCAACGTCCGAATCAGATTTATCTGAAATATTATTAACATCGTAAATATCAGTAATCTCATAACTATCAGTATTCGCGTAAATATCAGTATTATGATATAAATCATCTTGTGTAAAGCTTTCCATTAATATCATTTATAAAATAAATATCATTTATTTTGCGTAATAAATCTTTAAGTATAAAAAGTTATTATTTAACTTTTAACTCTATCTAAATATTAAAATATAAAATTATATATTGATGTTTAAATTAAAAAATACTTTATTAGTATCATCTTCGGTGCTAATTTCTTGGATAGTTTTTGAAATATTAACAGATTTCAGTTATAAAAAAAAATTTAAAGAACAAGTAAATAAATTCATATATTTATCTAAAATAGATAAATATAAATTATATTATAATAACTGTTTTAGCATAATAATATCTGAAATTAATAATAGCAAGGATTTTGAGAGAGTACATACTAAAACTACATTGAAGACAACCTTTTTTAAAAATGGTAGTCCTAATTTATCATCACTTGTTGGTGAATTAGAAATATATAGACGTATAAAATATACGCAGATTAAACATAATATGAATATATCACTTTACAGTGAAGGCATTTTATGGTATCCATATATTTGTCGATTTTTCTTTACCTTTTTAAATTGTACAAGTATTTTATTATGGAGATGGAAGTATAATTTTAAACTTTATACTTTTCGAAAACACTATATTTATAGAATTACCCCAATAAATAAAAAGTTTTATAAAACAATAATAATATTTATTGGATTCGGTGGTATTCTTAAACCATTTGAGAATATTATTAATTTTCTTATGAATAATAATTATCAGATTATAATACCAATGTTTGGACCAACTCAAGCATCCCTTCTTTATAATCCAGATTGTCATGAAGCAGAATTTCATATGGATTTGTATGATTTTTTGTTAGAATTAGATATTCAAAATATTGAAATTATTTGTTGGTCATTAGGAGGTCTGTTATACAAAGGATTTGAAAGGGTAGTATTAAAATTTCAGAATAATAATAAATTAAATATAACAAAGGTATTCTTATTTGAACCATTACTTGGAATAAGAGCTTCGTTAGATACTTATTTCTTTGGATTAAGGAATTATAATGATACATTAGGGATTCTAAATTCTGTTACTAATAAGAAATATTATTTTTATAATAAAGTATTTTCCTATTTCTTACATACTAATATTGGTTATGCTACCAGTAATAGTTTTGGTTGTTTTACTAATGTCGAGATAAAATCATTAGAAGGTTATAATTACCCTCGTTATTTATTTATATCATCAGATGATATAGTATTAAATTATAATTTAGATAAGGAACTAATTGATCATAATTTTGATTATAATCAGATATACCATAGAAAAGGTTATCATGGTGGATGGTTAAATAGTAGTAGACTTATTCCTATATTAAATGAATTAATAAAATAATTTATCTCCATATAAATCATTTACTCTATTAACTGTGGGCCAGAACTTTTTGTCAATTTGAGGTTCTCCTAATGGATAACAAGCTTCTTCAATGCTATAATTATATTTCCAATTAATTATATCTTGTTGAGTGTGAGGGGCATTATGTAATAATTCTGGATTATTCTTAATTTCATCATAAATTGATAACATTGCTTTTATAAAACGAGTTACTTCTTCTTCTGATTCAGTTTCTGTTACTTCTACCATAAGACTTTTTAAAATAGGCCAAGACATAGTTGGTGCATGTATACCATAGTCTATTAATCTTTTAGCAATATCTATTTCTTTAATATTATATTCATCAAATTCTTTAGTATTAATTATAAATTCGTGAGCTCTATTAATATTATCACAATGATAAATTTTATATTTTTTTGATAATTCAGTAATAATATATTTGGTTCTATTAATTAAATCATTATGAAAAACAGACAAGTCCTTTTTAAAAAGTTCTTCTAAATATGTCTCGCTAATTTGTAAAATTAAACCAGACCCATACGGAACAGTTGAGATACTTTGACAATTTTCTTTAATGGAGAATTTAGGTAAGAATTTTATAAGTTTGTTTGTCACAGCTATTGGGCCCATTCCAGGTCCTCCTCCACCATGTGGAATAGCAAATGTTTTATGCAAGTTGAAATGACACAAATCAAAGCCAAGCTCTGCTACTTTTGTCTTTCTACCAATAAGTGCATTCATATTTGCTCCATCCATATATACTAATCCTGATACTTGATGAATCATATTAATAATTTCTGAAATATTCTCTTCATATAGTCCATAAGTAGACGGATAAGTAATCATTAATCCAGCAATTTCATTATTATATTTGTTAATTGTATTTTTTAGATACTCCATATCAATCATCCCTTCATTAGTCTCTTTCAAGTTTAATATTTTATAACCAGCTAAAGTAGTACTAGCTGCATTTGTACCATGTGCGCTCTTTGGCAATAGTATATATTTTTTTTTATTATTTCGATGATAATTTTTTATAACTGTCAATCCAGCATATTCACCCATAGCACCTGATTGTGATTGATAGAACACTTTGTCGAACCCAGTTATATCACACAATTTATTAGTTAAATTATTTACTATTTTATCATAGGGTGTTGATTGTAAAGGTATATATGGGTGTATATTCATTTTTTCATCCAATACTTTGTTCATAGCTTCAACTGGGGTATGTTTCATGGTACAACTACCTAAAGGTATCATTCCATTCATAAGACTATAATCTTTATTAGATAGATCAAACAGATATCTAAGAATATCCTGTTCTGACATCTTATTTTTATAAATCTTATTTTTTAATGGTAAATCTGATCTAAATTTAGAATCTTTACAAGTTGAAGTAAAAGTATTATCTACATTATTAGTAATATCATACTGTCCAGTAATATCATACTGTCTAGTAATATCATACTTTCCAGTAATATTTATAATCTCATCAATATCATTTTTATTTATAGTTTCGTCAAAACTAAACGATAATATATTATTATTATAAAAAGTAAAAATATTATTATCAAGTAGTTCTTGATATAGTATATCATTTCCTTTTATTGAAATAGTATTAAAATGTGAAGAATTTAATGGTACTATTCCATTATACGAAAGTTTATCATTAAAATACTTTGTTTTTTCTAGTATATTACTAGCAATGTTTTGCAACCCCTCATTGCCTTGAGACAATGACCATGCAAAACTCATATTGGCCAATAATGATTGATTAGTGCATATATTACTTGTTGCTTTTTCTCTTTTAATAAATTGTTCTCTAGTTTGTATAGCTAACCGATAACCTTCTTTGTTATGTGTATCTATTGATTTACCAACTATTTTACCAGGTAGATTCCTAACTAATTTTTTAGTTGAAGCTAAGAATGATGGCTGAGGCCCACCAAAGTTCAATCCAATACCAAAATTCGAACCATTTCCAAATGAAAAATCAAAGTTATAATCACCAGGTGGTGTAAAGATTGAAGAATACATTAGGTCGGTGTAACAAGCTAATAAAATATTTTCATCATATTTTTTAATTTCCTTAATCCAATTTAAATCTTGTGTGTTTCCTATGGAACTAGGATTTTGAAAGACGATACCTGCTACATTATCCAAATCGATTTTTTGCTTGAGGTCTTCATAATTTATAAATTTAACCAATTTAATATTTTGATGAGATGCACGAGTATTCATACAATTTTTAATTGTTTGAAATAATGAATCTTGATAATAAACAATATTTTTCTTATTATAGTTTTTCATAATAGTTATTATATCCATGGCAACTTGACCGCTATCTAACATACTTGCTACTGCAAAATCCATATTATTGATATCTTTTATCATTTCTTGATAATTATGCAATAATTCTAGTCTACCTTGACTAATCTCAGATTGATATGGTGTATATGGACTATAAACATGTGGATTTCTAAGAAAATGATTTTTAATGAAAGTTGGACAAAAACTATTTGTATATCCTTGACCTATCAAGTACAAAGGTTTGCGCATTCGTGTAATACTATTCAGACTTTTCATATACCCAAATCCCTCTAGACACTTAGACTATTAAAATCAATATTTTTCACATATGAAAAGTTAATAATTCGATTCAATTATAATATATTTTATATGATATATTATAAATGTTATTAAATATATTTTTTTTTGAAATTATGTTATTTATTTCCTATATCTTTTATAGATACATAGGTGGTAATTATAATTTAAGAATGAAATCTAAAAATTTAGATAAACATATTACTGATATAATCGATTTGTTGATGTACGGATTTATTGTTTACTTATTTAACTTTTTAAAAAATAAAGGAATTTATTTTGATAGTGAATATATCGTAATTTATCTTATTTCTCTGGTATTATTTGGATTTTTATTAGAAATACCTGGTGTTGCAACGCCTTTGCCAAAACTAAAAAGTTGGAATTATAATAAATTAATTACAATGGTTTTGGCATCATTAATAACTTATATTTTTGGAAAAGAGGTTTTGTCTTTTAATAAAAGAAATATTGGACTATTAACATATTTAATAGTAGCTATAATTATAGCATGTATAATATCATATCATAAAAATAAATTTAAAACTTTTCATCCACATCATTGGCAGATTTTTTGGTTTATTTCATTAGTTATTATACCAAAATCTTATTCAACTAAAATTCTATCTGCGATATATCTATCTTTTTTCTCTCATGGAATAATATCTTATTCTGCTGCTTCTATTATTAAAAATGATTAAGTATTCGTTTCAGAATTTGAAAAATGTTTTAAATCGGACTCTGACATTGTTTTTGATTCCTCTTTCTGATAAGACCATTTTTCTCCACAAATTGGACATCTAGGATTATCTTTAATCCATCCAGTTAAACATTCTCTATGAAAAGAATGTCCACAATTACCAACAACTACATAAGATACTAAACCTTTAGTTTGATACTCAAGACTATCTTCATTTAAATTATGTCGACATATAGTACAATCATTATTCAAAGGCAGATTATGTCTCCATGAAGTTAACACTTCTATACTTTTAATTTCAAATCTAGAATTTGCCATTATAATTATAGTTACATAGTTTAATTATTTATATTTTCAATTATTTTTATTATTCTTAATTTCTTGATATACCATCTTTAGTTTAATCCAATCATATCCTTCGATTCTATCATCATTAATTACATTTTCATCTTCTAAATGTACAAAAATCTGAGTAGGAAGAGAAGTTATATTCCAATCTTTAACAATATCTTCATTTTCTTCCGAATCACAGTCCAAGTGTAAAACTATCATGTCTTTTAGTTCATCTTTTTCATGTTTAATCTTTTCTTTTAATTCTTGACATGGTCCACACCAAGATGCACCAAAGTATAAGAGAATTATTTTATCCTTATTATTCCAAATAATTTCATTTAATTTATCATATCCATTAACATCAATCATAATATTAATATAAAGAACTTTTATTTTTAAATAAAGAACTTATTTTTAAAAATCAAAATCACTTGATGAATCATCTAAAGAAGATAATGAAGATAATGAAGAATCGTCAGAATCTTCAGAATCTTCAGAACTTGATACATCTTTCTTTTTTCCTCCAAGTTGCGAAAAAATCTCTTCTAATTCTGAGATTGATGTTTCAATATTACCTCCTTCTTGTTCACTTGGTGAAGGTGAACTAGAGTCATCTTCAGATTTTTTCTCACTACTATCAGATTTTTCATTGTCGCTATCAGATTGTAATTCTTTAGATTCATCAGTACTAGATTCAATATTAACAACTAGGGTATTATCTCTTGGTGTTTCAGTTAATTCATTAACATTTCCGAGGTCGGTATCTGTTTCAGACTCTTTTAACTGTTCAGAACTATCTTGTAAGTATCCTGCCAATTGCTTAACGTTATTATTAAAGGTAGGTGTATCTGATAATTTATCTAAATCAAGAATGCTGTCGTTATTAGAAGTACCTGCAACTTGTTCCATATTCTCGAGTTGATTTTTTAATTCTAGATATTTTTGCTTATATTTTAAATATTTGTGCTCAAATGACATATATTTGGTGTTAGAAAAAAAATATTTATATATTAAATATTTAAAAATATTTCACGTATTGAAAAGCAAATACTTTTTACAAGATAAAAATATACACCTAGTATTTTTTAAAATATAATTATTTTTGATGAAAGACAATATTTTAAGTATATGTTTAGGAAATAATAATGGTAAATTATGCGGTTCTAAAAATGATTCAATTTTATTTTTAAACTATTTAAATTTATTACATTTGAAAAAAGAGTTAATCCAAAATTGGTACAAACCCAAACTTTTTTTAAATGAATATGTCGCAGAAGATAATATAAAAAAATACATTTTGAACTTTAAAGGGAAAATAGATATGGTGTTACTATATTATTCAGGTCATGGTTTTAGAGAAGGAAAAATAAACATTAAAACTAATGAGGAAAATATGGTAATATCAGATTATTCATTAATAAAACTAATTAATGATTCAGTTAAAAATGATATTATTCTATATATTATCTTGGATTGTTGTTACTCTGGTAGCTTTAAAATTATTCCTTATAAACAGGTTAAAAAGATTAATTTAATTACTTCATGTGGTGCAAAGAATGTTTCATATGAAACTATTATTAATGAAAAAATGTTATTAAATAATAAAGGGATATATCAATATAATAATAAACTTGATAAGATGGATACTAAATTGATTGTAGGTATATTTACTTTTAATATATTAGCACTACTTTACAAAAATAAATTTGATACTATAAATAGTTGGTATAAAGTTTTTAATACCTTGGATGTTTGGAAAAAAATATATTTAGCATCTAATCAAAAACCAGTATTTTTTTGGGAATAATTATAATCTAATCTATTATTAATATGGGTCATGATTTAAAATATTACAATAATCATAATCAATCTATAATTATTCCTAAAATTTCTTATAATTTTAAATATAGAGAAACTTCATTTTTTATTTTCGAATGGATAGAATTTATTTCATATTTCAGAAAGTTAGAAAGAATTTTGAATTTCTATATTTTAAAAAGTTTAATTAGAAATTACTATTCTAATGATATTAATACTAACAATAACTCCAGAATGTTAATAACAAAAATAGTATACAATTTAAATGCCTTTATATATGATAAAGATCACGTTGAATATTTTAGTAATTTTGATAGTACTATTATGCGATTTAAAAAACTATCTCAGATAATTAATGAAACTGATAATCTTGAATATGATAAAAAAAAGACATTTATAGATTTTATAATTTCTACGTTAGATATTCTTGAAGAAATAATAATTATATTTGAAGATAATGGAATTATTAGTAATAATATCTACTTTATAAACACGTTTTGTACGCAAGAAAATACAGAATATAATAATTGTCTATATATTGAACCACCTGACAATATCGAATTAATACCCTTCGCTGGTGGTTCTATTAAATCAATTGATAATAAAGATAAGAAGATTAAATCATTTTGGGTTAGTAAAACATGTATTACTAACTATCAATATTTACAATTTATTAAAGACGGTGGTTATTTAAATAAAAATTTATGGTCAAAGGAAGGGTTTTATTGGTTAAGTTATAACAGGGTTAAACATCCTAAAAATTGGACTAATACTAACAATGAATGGTATATTAATAATCATCTGATTAATTATACCTTTAATTACCCGGTTCAAAAAATTTCTTATTTTGAAGCTGAAGCATGTGCCAAGTATTATAATTCAAAATTACCTTCTGAAGAAGAATGGAATTGGTTAGAAACTAATAGAAATAAAACAGAATATCCTTATGGAATTGAGATACCTATTTTATTTGACATTAGTACAGAATTTACAGATATATTATCATGTCAAGATTCTACCTCGGTATCTTTAATGGGGTTAGTACATTTATATGGTAATACATGGGAATACACAACTACTACTAAAAATAATGAAAATATGCCCACAACCGTATGTCTTAAGGGAGGAGATTGGAAGGTACCAAACTTTATACTTAATAAAAATTTAAAAATGTATATAGAGAAGGATAGCCGAGACTATTCTACTGGGTTTAGAATTATAAAGAATTAATAAAATCATTATTTGAAAGCATAAATTTTAATATTAAAAATATTAAAATTTATTTTCTAATTATCTATAAATGGATACAAAATGTGCACCAGGTATTAAATTTAAAGAGGGTAGTTGTATTAATCACAATACTTTAAAAAATATTGCTAATAACTTTAATAGCCATAATCCGAAAGATAAAATTAACTTAGAATTAAAGAAAGAGGACATGGTAAAAGAACTTAATGAGAAATTTAATAAAAACTATGGATGTAAAGACCAACTTTGTTGGATAAACCAAAATTTTGTTAAAAGAATGAAAAATAATGAACTCGAAAAATTTACATTTAGACCATTTGGTCCTAATAAAAAATTGGATTGGTTAAGTACCACTAATATTAATGATGTCGTTGAACAATATGAAAGAAAATATAAACACTTTGTATTTTTAGGAGCAGTACCTTATGATTTTCAAGAATTAAGAGAGTTATCAGTAGGTGAAATGAATTTTGATGAACTTGTTAATGGAAAAATGAATGAAGATTTTAATAAAAATGAAAAAACTAAAGAATTTGGAATGGTTATTAACTTGGACCCACATGATAAACCAGGAAGTCATTGGGTATCATTATATGCTAATTTTGATAAAAATCAAATATATTTTTTTGATTCCTTTGCAAAGAAACCCAGGAATAAAATTAAGAAATTTATTAATAAGATAACTAAATATATGTATAATACCAAATATAATAAACAAATGTCAGTTAATTCAGTCTTAAAAAATTTAAAAGATAATGTAAAAACAGAAGAAATTAGTAATCTAGGTAACTTTGATATTAGATATAATAAGGTTCAACATCAATTTAAAAATACTGAATGTGGTGTATATTCGATTAATTTTATTGTTAGATTAGTTGGGGGTGAAACTTTTGATGAGATTACTCATAATATATTAAAAGATGATTTTATGAATAAATGTAGAAATACATACTTTAGAAATTAATATAATAAAAGTAAATAATTTTAATTTTATTAAATTACACAAGTTTTAATTATTATTAACTTAACTGAAATTCATTCATATTATTATCAGCTTCTTGATTAAATTGATTAGACTGATTAAATTGATTAGACTGATTAAATTGATTTGTTAATTCTAATTGTAAATTAATTGAATGTTTCAAATTATTAAAATCATATAAATTATTATCTGCATCCCTTATCTCTATATCTAATTGAGATAATTCAATTGGTTCTTCAAATTGTATTTGTGACTCGCAGTTACCATTAAAATATATAATTGAAATTGGGTCACTATTAATATTTGTGATATATAAAAATAATTTATCATGTAATCTTAAATCCCATGTTTTACTTCCAGTAACTTTGTATATATCTTCAACATTTTCGACTATATCACTTTCTTCTAACCCCATCGTGGTTATTATTAAGGTGTTTCTCTCTAATTCAAAATTATTATCAGATGATATAGTTATTTTTTGGTTAGTTAATAATTCAAATGTTAAGTCAGATTTTCGGTTTAATGACTCTATCAAATTTTCAATTGTATATTTCCCCTTATCTATCTCTATTGTCTTTTCTTCAAAAGTTGTTTCATCTGAATATAACTTGTACTTTAACATGTTATTATTAATATCAATATTATATCTAGCTTGAGGGATTGAATATGAAATTATTTTCATTGACATAATATTATCAATCGCACTAAAAAAGTAATTATATTTTGAACTATTATCTTTAGATGATACATTCATCTGATAGAATCTGGAATTTAAAATTTGTTTATAACTATTAATTAATTGAGATATTTCGGATTCTCTGCTATTTAGTTCAAGTTCTCTTTGATTCATAATTTGTAAATTAGAAGTTATCATCTCATCTCTTTTTGTTAATTCTTTAAATTGGTCTGCTATCTTACTTTTAATTTGATTTAATTGTTCTAAATCAGAAGTTAATCTTTTATTTTCAGATTTTAACTCTTGATTTTCCTTTATTAAATTAGTATCTGTTGACGACTCGATATTATTTAATTTATCTAATAATACTTTCATTTGAACACTATTATTTTGATATGTTATATCATCTTGACCTTGTCTTTTCCCTTGATGTCGCATTTGCTGTTGTTGTTCTCGCATTTCTTGTTGCTCTCGCATTTCTTGTTGCTCTCGCATTTCTTGTTGCTCTCGCATTTGTCGTTGGTCTTGTCGTCCTTGGTCTTGTCGTCCTTGGTCTTGTCGTCCTTGGTCTTGTCGTCCTTGCATTTGTTGCTGTTGCATTTGTTGTTGCTGCTGTTGTTGCTGTTGTATTTGTTGTTGCTGTTGTATTTGTTGTTGCTGTTGCATTTGTTGTTGCTGTTGCATTTGTTGCTGTTGCATTTGTCGTCCTTTATCTTCTTGTTTAATAGTATTTGGATCAGTAATAATATCTCGGTCTGATTGTAATCTCTTTAATCTATCTTCAAATGAAGATTTATCTTCTTCTATATCATTTTGAACTAATGGTTTATTCATATCATCAAAAGAGAAATAAGCATCTCCTCCAGAATAACTTCCTAATTCATTATTATTTGAAGATTGTTGGGAGTTATTTGCATTAATATCATTTGACTGATTAGCAGGAAAATTATCATTTGACTGATTAGCAGGAAAATTATTATTAAACTGTGTATTATCATTTGACTTGGAATTATTATTTGAGTCGTAATTTGACTTGTCTTTTTGTGTCTGTTGTCCTTTTAGAAAATCAGGTGTTGGAGGTCTATTATTTAACATATTTGATTCTGATTGTCTTGTTTGAGATATCATATCCATTTTCTTATTTATATCGATAGATTCTGTTGGCATTAGAGTATTATTATTAACATTACTAAAATTAGTATCAGTATTACCGAAATTAGTATCAGTAATTGGTTGAAACATATTATCTAAACTATTAGTTGACTTATTTATAGAATTTTTAAATCCAGTTGAATTAATTATATTATTATCAGAATTATTATCATACCCCGTTAATGTAGATGTAGGCCTCTCTAAAAATTTTACTTGCTTTTTGGGCGTACTATTAAAATCTCTTGCAAATTTAATTCTAGAAACTTGATTATCTTCGCCTGAAAATATTTGTGAATTTTTTAAAGTGTTACTTGTTTCTTTAATACACATACTATTAAATTGATGCAAAATGGCACTATAATTATCTCTATTAATCTTTGATTGGTCTAAATGTCTATAAGCATCTTTCATATTCTCAACTAAATTGGTAACTATTATTTCTTTAGCTTTTCTAGGTAAAGCTTGTAATTTATTATCTTTTAAAATTTCTTTATATAAATTTGAAGTATTATCTCTTGATAGGAATATTTTATTCATTATTCTCTAAAACTAGTTTTCTTTTAAATATAATTTTTATATAATTTCAATAGTTTAAAATAATTATTAATCAGAATCGGTTTCATCTGATATATTAGATACGATAGACCCATCGTCTTTAACTTCTCTTTCTTTCTCTAGTTCTTCAAAGACGTTTTTATTATCGGGTTTAAGTAATTTAATTGGTTCTTTAAATTTATTAATTGTTATTTCATCTTTCTCAATTGAATCATTATCATCATTGTTTTCATTAATTTCGCAAGAATCTATCTTTTTCCAATCCGGATTGAATATATCTGAAGTTTCATATTGATCATCTTTTAAATAACCATAACTAATAAGAGCCATCTTTGCTGCATTTTGTTGTCCTTCCTTTTTAGATGAACCTATTCCAAACCCAGCACATATATCTCTTGGTGAACTATCAGATAATGGTGTTTCCGAACCTTTTTCAACACCCATAATATAATTTCTTTTATGAGGAGGACCTTCCTGATATATCATATGATATTTTGGAAATATCCATTTTTGTTTATGATAATATCTGAGTAATATATCTTTATAGTTATTATCACGATATAATTTATCTGAATAGTCTATAAGAGTTTCTAATAGATTAACTAAAAGTAGACAACATGGTTCGAACCCATTACTAAGAAATAAAGCGCCCAAAAAAGCTTCGAAAACATCCTCATGAATCTTTTCTAAATTTCGTCCATTTAAACTTTCGATTTGTTGCGAAATAATAAAATATTTACCTAGTCCTATTTTTTTTGACATTATCGCTAAATTAGTTTTATCCTCAATTTTAGTTTGTAATCTTGTCATAAACCCTTCATCTTCATCTGGATATCTATAAAAAAGATACATTGAAGTTACTAATTTAACAACTCTATCACCAAAAAATTCAAGTCTTTCATAACTAGCTTTTTGCAATTCTAAAAGATTTTTAGGATTTCCTAATTCTTTTTTAGCTGAACTTAAGATATGTTCAGGAAAAATATCTTTTTGAATATACGATTTGTGTGTAAAGGATTGATGAAAGAAATGAATATGATTTATTTTATCAATTTTAACATTGTTAGTTTCTAATAATTCTAATATATTATCTTCTGTGGCTAATAAATTATTAATATTATATGGTATATGTATAATGTCATCACTTGATGAGTCTTTTGAGATATTGTATCCATCTACCATATAATTTGTAAGAGAATTTGATGTTTCCATATTACTATATATATATACTTAATTATTTAAATAAAATTCATTTTTTCTAGATACACCTGTATATGACAAATATTACTATAATAGTCTTGGAGAAATAGATATGTTGTATATAATGGTCAATACATTCAAGTCTATTTATTAGATGGATATCCTCTATATAACATAACTATTCAAATATATAGAAGAAATATAAAAGTTTAAATAGTTAATATTTTCCCGGTTAATTTAAGAAAGTTTACACCAGTTAATAAAAAAAATATAACCTAATATAATTATGGAAATTGTCAGTTTTTTACTTTTAATATATTTCCTCTATTTAATTTTAAAATTAATTAACAAATATTATTTAGATAACAATACTTTCATTGAGATTACCCCAAATTCAACAAACTGTAATTTAACTACAACAAATAGTTTAAACAAAGAAATGAATTTAGAATCTGTAGTTGGATTACAATCAGTAAAAGATGAGTTAAAATACTATTTTGATTTTATAAATAATAGTGAAAAATATCAAAAATGGAACGTCAAATTACCAAAAGGGATATTATTAGTTGGACCACCCGGTACCGGTAAAACACTGTTAGTTAAAACATTAGCTCAAGAAATAGGAATCCCAGTTATTCATGCTTCTGGTTCTGAATTTGTTGAGATGTATGTTGGTGTAGGTGCTTCTCGAGTTCGAAAATTATTCGCAAAAGCCAAATCTCACAAGAGATGTATTATTTTTATCGATGAAATAGATGCGGTAGGTAAAAGAAGAGGTAAAGACGGAAATTCAGAAAGAGAACAAACATTAAATCAGTTGTTAGTAGAAATGGACGGATTCAGCGAGGATACAGATATAATGGTTTTTGCAGCTACAAATCTAGTAAGAGACTTGGACCCTGCTTTAATGAGGTCTGGTAGATTTGATAAAAAAATATATTTCGACCCACCTAATAAAGAAGAAAGAATACAATTATTTAAATTATACTTAGACACTAAATTTACTAAAAACATTGATCATAAATTTTTAGCCGAATTAACCAGTGGTTTAACCGGTGCAGATATAGCGAATGTAGCTAATCAATCTAAAATAAACGCTATTCAAAAAGAAAATAATGAAGTAGAGGTGGAAGATATTAAAAAGGCTATCGACGAAGTTATGATAGGTAGAGAAAAACCAGAAAGAAAAATGTCCAAAGATGAATTAAAACGCGTAGCTAGACATGAAGCAGGTCATGCATTAATGAGTTATTTATTAAAATCGTGTGAACCACCAATTAAAGTTTCTATTTTACCACGTGGCGAAGCGGCATTAGGGTTCAGTCAACAAAAATCTACGGATAACAAATTATATACTCAAAATTATATTTTATCACATATATGTGTTTTATTAGGCGGTAGAAGTGCAGAAATGATATATTATCAAGAGTTATCATCCGGAGCGCACGATGATATAGAAAAAGTAACTTCATTAATCCAACATTATTATAAGGATTGGGGGATGTCAAAAAAATACGGTCCTTTAAATTTTAATAGTTTAGAGATAAAGGACGATAGTGATATTACCAAATCAATTATTCAAGCTATAAAGAAATTAGAAAAATTTACTATTAATACTTTAAAAGAAAATGAAACCCAAATGTCCTTATTAAGCGATATGCTATTGGAAAAAGAAACAATTGATTATACAGATATAGAGTCAATCCTAGACAAGTCTTTAGAAAATTCTATCATAGTAACAATATAAATATAATTAACAAAATAATTAACAAAATAATTAACAAAATAATTAACAATATAATTAATAAATTTGTTGATATAAAATAAGTAATCTATTAATAATATTATTAATCTGAATCTGAATCTGACTCTGACTCTGAATCTGACTCTACAATAGCCTTTTTAACAACAACCTTAACCTTCTTAACGGGTGTAGTTACAACAGCATCTTGTTTCTTAGATTTTCCTTTAGGTGATGTATCTTCTTCCTTTTGAGTCTTAGATTTTCCTTTTCCTTTAGTTGGTTTAACTTCTAATACTTTCTCAACAACATCTTCAACAATATCTTCAACAATATCTTCTTTCTTACTTGTAGATTTTGTTTTCTTGACTTTTGATTCTTTAACAACATCTTTCTTGGAGGTTGCTTTCTTTGGTTCTGGTGGTTCAAGTTTATCAGCTAGTTTAATAAATTTATCTGGATTTGCGGAAAAAAGTTCACTAGCTTTATCTACTACTGTAATGCTATTTTTTGCCGATTCATCTATATCTAAACTAGAACGAGCTGCTGCTAAAGTTACTTTAAAAATAGGAGCCGTTCTTTTAGGTGCTTTTGACCCGATATGTTCACCAATAATATTATTACGGTAATCATTCATAGCTTTAATAATAGGGTTAAGAGTCCTTTTAGGCTTAGATTGATCAGATTTAGTTTCAAGATTAGACATTAATATAGATAAAGGTACACTTCAATGTATTTAAAAATCAAAATTTTCTAAAATAGCTATTCAATTTTTTATATACTGTTAATAGCGTTTCTTAACTTCACATAGTATTGTTAAGAAATCTATCAATTTTTTAGTCTTTCCCGTCTAATAGAGAAATAAATAGATTTCTTATATTATCTCCTTTCTTTGTTTGTTGTTTATAAAATATAGAATTTTTCTCCCACGATATAGACATCTTTTCACCATTCGAATTCTTTAATAAAAGCATATTCTTTTTATTAAACTCATCTTCATTTTCTGTTTTGAATACCTTTATTAAAATACCTCCATACCGTATTTCACCTTCTATATTTACATATCTTATATATCCAGCTGGTTTTAAAGAATATATCTCTTCTAAATCTAATATTTCGACATATCCGTCTAACTCCTCTTTAAACTTTTTTTTATATTCATTAAATTTATTTATTAATTCATTTTGATGTTCCTCTTCTGTTTTAATTGAGTTAACAAAATTATCAATTTCCTTTAATCTTGAATTCATATCTCTAACTTAAAGATAATTTACTTTTATATATATATTAAATGGAATGGTTTGGCCAATATTACGAACATACTGAGAATAATAATATTAACATAAAAGATTATGAAAAATATTTTCAACAGGAAACCGAAGTTATAGATTTAGATTTTGAATATGATAAATCTATGTTAAGAATTACTAATTTATCGAATGAAGATAACTTAGATAAATTATTAAAAGAAAAAACTTCACTTCATATTTTAGAAGATGAATTAGAAATAATAAAATTACTTTCAAAATATACATTACAAAACAATTATTTAAATCTTGAATTTTTCATGAAATGTATTAACTTGATGTTAACAATGAGTCATATTTTATCTGAAAGACTAAATCTTGTAAAAATAGTACACAAGGTAAAAAATTATAATACTTATTTACCAAGATGTTCATATAAATTTTGTAATTTTAAGAATGAATGTTTTTATAATTATAATTTAAAAACTAAAAATATATGCTATCAAGATCATTATGTACATAATATGATCGAAGCTGATTTAATAATTCTAAGAGATTATATAAATATTAAGTTTAGTGAAAATACTTTAGTTGTTCCTAATAAAGAGATTTTAAAAACTATTAATACATTAAGTTATGTAATTGAACATATGTATAGTGAATTAAAATCAAGATGTTTATATTTAAATGAAGACGAATACGACAAAGAGCATTTTATTAAAAAGAATATTAATTAATTATTTTCTATTAAAAGTTAATATAATGAATTATAAATTAAGTAAAATCTATAAATTAAATTCAAAAGAAATATTATTAAATATATCTTTTAATTGCAAAGAATATAATTTTTATCTAAATGAAAAAAATATAAGATATTTAGATAAGACCTTAAGACATAAATCAATAAGCGACGCTATTAAATATTGGAAAAAACATGAAGAAAAAAATAAAATAAAAACAAAAAAAGAAATAAATGTTAGGATACTTAATAGTATTTTAACTCACTATGGTATTGAATATCATTTTATTGGTCAATATTTAATTAATATTATATATAAAAATGATAGCTATATTATTGATTTAATAAATGATTCTATTGAAAACTGTCATTTTTTAGATTCATATGAAAATGATAATAAATCTAAGATAGATGACTATAATATAAGTGAAACAGATACATGTTCAGTTATAAATGAAACAGATACTGAGATTGAAGATAGTATTCATGTTATAAAAAAAATAGAAAAAATAAATAATATAAATATGAAAAATAGTTTACCAGATGACTTGAGAAAATTAATGGATTTAACAATGAGTAACAGTGATATTTTAAAACCGGTATTAAACTTGATAAATTCCAAGACAGACAACTTTATTGGAAATTTTATAAAGTCAAACGGTATTGGTATTAATCTTGATAATCCAATAGATTCAAATGGAATAATTAAAGAAATATCAACTTATCTAAAAATTATTGAGGATTTAAATAATAACGATATCTCAATTATTAATGCAAATGAAATTACAAAGTTTAATTTTGTTATGTCTGAAATTTGGAATCAAGTAAAGAAAATTATATATTGTTTAAATAAACTATCCGAAAATGATGATTTTGAGTCTATGTTACGAAAATATCAAGAGAAATTGGGTTCTATTGGATTTAATGATGTATGTATATATGATAATTCATTATTAACAGATATTGTTGATAAATTTATTAATAATATTATATCTGGTTTGATATTATCATATCATTCATTGATGGAATCTAAATATTTAGAACTAAATATATTATTACAAAATTATAAAAGTAGTACATTTAATAAATTATTAGATGATAAAATAGATCATATTATAACTAATAATTTTTCATTATTTGAACGATATTTTAAAAATATTTTTAAAGAAGAAGACATAAGAAATGTTTTTTCAGAATTTAATAAGCTAAGTCATTTTTCAACTATATTAAATTCATTAAATTCTGAAGCAAAAGGTTATATTATTTTAAAGCTATCAAGTAAGGAGTTATCTAATATTACATTAGATGAACCTTATTTTAATATTTTGGAAGAAAATATAAAAACATTAGTACAAAATAAAATAGATTTTAAAGATAATATAAAAATTAAAATTAAGAGTAACATTGATTGTATAGTTAAAAGTTCATTTGATAAGTATAAAAATTTAATTAATATATTGTTACCTACGTTAGAGATATTTGAAAATAATATTAAAACTATATATCAACAAAAGGTATTAATAACAAAAAAGAAAAATTTATCGGAATTACTAATAGAACTTCATGAAGAAATTAAATTTAAGTTAAATATTATTAATAAGGTTATAAAAAATAATTAATTAATTTTTGAGTATAAAATATAACTAGTAATAGAACTTAATTTACAGTCAGATACAATACAAGATTCAAGTATTTTATTAGTATCATTAATATTTATAATAAAATGAAAATTAATATTATTCGGTATTTCAACATATACATCTGTGATTAATAGCGTGGAATGTATTATTTTATTATTTCGCAAAAAGAAATATATTTTTTGGTTAGATTTAGAAGTTATATTTAAATAAACTGAAAATTTATATAAACCTTCTTCTAATTTTAATTTGTGATTATCTATCAAACTATTTTTAATATTTTTTATTAATAGTTGATAATAATTATAAGGTTTATAGTTACATATTGTTTCTTCATATTCTGCACTATCTACTATATTATCGTAATTTGATAATTCAGCTAGTTCATCGTTAAAATCCTTTGTTTCTAATTTATGAAAGTTACCGTGTATATCTCTTAAATAAACTTCACCCTTTTTTCCAGTCATATTAATTATAAAATAGATTTTTTATAATTATTATAAACTTAGTTTTATTATCTCAATCTCGGAGGTAAATATTCTAAACCTAATTTTTTAAAAATATCCCTTTCAGATTTTACCTTGAAATTTTTATTATCTGAGTCTACTAATCCATACTCAGATAGTTTTAACCCCTTTGATTTAGCAATTTCTCTCATTTTTTTATTTAAATCACTTGAACCTGTAAAGTATAAAAGAGCATAACAATAATACTCGTGTGCTACATACCTAATGTCGATTCTTCTAACTGGATAATCATTATATTTAATAAATCCCATATACTTTGTTTCTATATTCTTATCAGTAATATCATCTACTAATAACTTCTTTTTTTTAAGGTTGTTAACAAACATTTTTAAATGATTATCATTATCAATGTTGATATTTTGGTTATCACCTAATTTTGTTAATAATATATCAATATCATTACTAATTGGTTTCTCTCTTCTGTAAGAACCACATATTTCAAAAACATATTTATTCTTATCATTTAACTCATACTTTTCATTAATTTTATTAACTATTTTAGAAATAACTTTATACATTTTATCTATCTCTTTTCGTGGAATATTAACCTGATAAACACCGTGATATTTTATTCCTAACATAATCTTTTCATTAACTTCAATTTTACCATTTTTTATCTTTTTCTTGAGATCGTTAACACTTTTGACACCATCGTTAAATAATTCTTTAGCTTTAACAGGCCCTACTCCAACTATTTCCATTAACTCGGATGTAACTTTTGATTCATTTTTAAAACTAGGTTTATTATAAATCTTATTAAAATCATCTAATTCTGATAATTTCTTATTTTCTAAAATTTCTTTAACTCTTTCTATAGTTCCTTTTCCTACTCCGTCCATATTTATTAATTCTTTATAATTATCAATACTAATTTGTTCTTGATAATTTTTTAATATCTTTAAAACATTGTTTAGTTGTCTCAGTTTAAAATTGTTAATATTTACTTCTTTTTTGTTATCATTTTCTTTGAATTCCTTTATTTTATATTCAATAAAAGCAATTAATTTTGTAAATTCGTCTACAATAACTATGTTCATTTATTATCTAATATAAAAAATATTTCCTTAATCTTATTTCTATATAATGAATTAAAGAAGATTTTCTCAAATAAAAATTGTAATATTTTATATCATCTATTTGTTTCTTTTATATTATTCGAATTGTTTCTGCTTCCAGTATTGATAATCCTCATATAAAAAGACTTTTAACACTGTCCAAGTATATTACATTATATGTGTTTACATCGTGTGTTATTAGTGGTTTATATAATTATGGTTTGCATAAGGATATATCATTTTGTTTATGAATTTGTTTGTCTATGCAAAAGTATAAACAAACCTATTATATCACACCACACACATAAATAATAAATATTAACCAAAATGTTTATTCTAGATGTCGTGCTAATCTTAAAAAATTTCGACCATCCTCGCCATACATTTCAATAAATCTATTCTGGGTTGTATTGTTCCATTTTCCCATATGTGGACGTGCACGAACTTGTTTCCAAAGTTCATTTTGCAATATACTTAATGTATCAAAATAATCAGGCATATTTTTAAAATCGATATCAACAATTATCCATACATAAATACCATAACCTTTTACGGGACTTATCCAAGGTAAAGAATCTCCACCAGTAAATCTAAGATATATATTGCCAACTATTTTAGGTTTATATGTATCTATCCATGATTTTATTATATTTAACGCAGTTCCTAAGTTTTCAATAGATACAACAAACTCTTCTTCTAATATGGATGGTATATTTTGTGGGCATTCTAATTGTTTCTGACAGTGTCCATAACCAGTTGTATTTGTTAAACTCAATGGAACTTTACTAATTCCAAATTGAGTATCTAATTCTGGTGCGTAATTAATGCCATCGCATAAATCTTGACTTTGATAAACCATAAAATGATTATTTATTTTACACGGATATAAACTAATTACATCATTTTCAGTGTTTGGTAATCTCACATATTCAAGAATTTCACACATATCAGTATATGGATCCCAAAATATTTTTAACAATTCGGAATTGTTTATGGTATTATTTATTTCTCTTACACAAGACAAACGACTATCACGTGATGCGGTTTGTTTTAACCAACTAATAGGGATAGTGTTTAAAGAAACAGTACACACAACTCCTAACTGTCCTAATGAAGAAGCATATGCACCTAGTAAATTATTTGAGACACGACTACATTTATCATCTCCAGGTAAAATATAAGTTATATCAGTAACTAACTCAGATACACTTCCTATATTTAATGATGCTCCGTGGGAACACGTCGCTACCATACCACCTACTGTAATGTATGGTGAGTTCGGGTATGTCGCCAATGTTCGTTTGTGTTTTGCTAGAAAATAAAGTAATTCTCCTAATGGTGTACCCGATAAACACGTAACAATTTTACTATTTTCATCATATGATATATTTCCTTGTAAATTAAATAAATTTACACATATTTGTGTAGAAGTTGATTTATTAGTACCTAAAATATATTTACTTGGGGACCAACTATGATTCCCAGCACTTATTATGATTGGTGTTTTGTGTTTTAGATTTTTCATAATTGAAATTAAATCATGTTCATTTTCTGGATAATAAATTTCATTAAATTCACTCGAGATATTTCCGGACCAGTTAATAAGTTTATATTTTATATACTTTCTACTATACATAAATCCTAATATACCAATTATAATAATAATAAACATAATCATTAATATATTATATAATTTTTCCATATAATATATTAATGATTATTTATATTAATATTATTTCTATATAAAAAACTATTTTTATTTATATTAATATTATTTCTATATAAAAAACTATTTTTATTTATATTAATATTATTTCTATATAAAAAACTATTTTTATTTATATTAATAATGAATAATAATGTATTAAAGAAGATTTTCTCAAATGAAAATTGTAATAATTTATTAAATTTAAAATATGATTCTGAAGGATTATGGTCTATCACACATCCACATTCTGCTGATTTAATATCGAGTAAAATTAAATTGTTTGAAAAAACAGGTATTAAAATTGATACAATATACGATTCCACAGCTGGTATTGGCGGTAACACTATATCATTTGCTAAACACTTTAATCAAGTTATTAGTGTAGAAAAGAATGAAAGTAGATTCAAATTATTGAAAAATAATATTCAAAATTATAGTTATAATAATATTGAATTATATAATGATGACTCTATCAAGTTAATTCTTAACTTGAATACTAAAATTGATGCTATATTTGTTGATCCACCGTGGGGTGGTCCAAATTACAAGTATGAAGATGATATTGAAATTAGTATGTCCAACTGTAACTTGACAGAAATGTGTGTGTTATTTAATGCTTACGAATATAATAATAATAAAATAAAATTAGCAGTTTTTAAACTACCATATAATTGTAACTATGAAGATATGTTAACAAATTGTAAAAAGATTATTAAACTTCATAATATTATAAAAGAAGGTAATGTTATATATCTTTTTATAATATTTAATTAATTCTAATTAATTAGTTCTATAGTAAAACAGTAGATATGTCTTACTATTAACTAACTCGTCTATATTATCAACTTTCAATGGTTTATTATCATCATTAAACAAGTACCAATTATTATCATATCTATTTTTAAGAATGGAAACATAATGTCCCAGATTAATATTAGCATATGAACCAAGTTCTTGATGTATATTAATACCTAGCAAGTTATATTTACACTTTTCTTTACTTGGACTGGATTCACTAATATATTTACTAATATCAAGATCATAAACAGGATAATTAATATAGTCATTTATTTTTTTAGATACTTGACCATACATATCTCTTTTAAATCTCTTTAATTGAATAACCAGAATTTTAGGAGGAGTAAAAATAGAGAATGTTTTACTCGCATTAGATTTTACTCCGCAGAAATCACAGGATAATCTATTATGGTCATCTAACTTTTCAACTTCAAACCATTTGTCTATACAATCTTTTAATTCAGTAATTTTATTTGGGACGGCTTCCGGTATCGGCAACTGCCAAATTGAAAATGTTTGAAAATTATTTTTAATATTTTGACAAATCTTACATGTAGTTTTAGTTTTCTCTAACCCAGTAAACAAAGTTTTAATTGGAGAAAATTCTTTTTTAACAAAAGATTGGTATGAAGACATGGCTTGTATTAATTCAAGCGAATTACTAATATCCAATGTTTGATATCTATTATTAATTTTACTACCAGGTAAAAAATCGACTGTTTGCCCTAATTCTTCTTCAATTTTCGTTATCAGAAATTGCAAGAATTCTGCAGAATCTTGTTGTTGGTTTTCGCCCCATACTTCGTCCTTATCAGCACAAACTTTTCTTAAAGTTGAGGGAGTTAGATTTGCACTATCCATCGACATGCTAATTCTAAATAATTTGTGTAATTGGAATGAAATTTTATTGATATGGTCATCATCATTTAATAAATCTTTAAATTTACCAGATACAATATAATCACTAAAAAGTGGTAATTGTTGTAAAATAGCGAGTATCGAGTTCATATAACAGGTTACCCCATTTATATTCTTATATTTAGAAATTCCTATTTCTGTAGTCATTATATTTTACAATAAGACATAAATTTTAAAAGAATCAATTTTTTTTATAAAAATTTTATCTAAGAGTATTTAAATTAATGATAAACTTTGATAAAATATCAAAAATTAAAAGTAAAAAAGATATTAAAAAATTTAAAATAGAAGAACCAATATTTTTAAATAATTATTTATTTCATTATTTGATTATGACTAATAATATTAAAGGTATGGAAATCGCTACCCATCCTATTTATATGGAAAATGACGAAGGGTTACAAGGATTTCATTTAGCTGCAAAAGTAGCATCTGAAACCAAATCATTAAATATGTTAAAAATGTTAATAAAAAAATACCCAGAGTATGCATCAAATATTAATTATTTAAATGAAACTTTTTTAGATTATATGGATATTTCTGATGATATTATAACAATTATTGAAGAAAATAAAACCATTGATTGGTATAGAATTTTAATAAATAATAGAAAATCAGATGAAGAAGAAGGCACTAGTTTTATTAATCGTATATTTTTCGATGGAAGTTTAAAATTAATATCTTTCATAATTTCTTTAGTAAATAAATTAAAAAAAACAAATAAATCTTTTAACTGGAATGAAATAGACAGTACACCTGTTTATCAATTATTGTTTAATAATAATCTTAAAACAAAAGATATTATTACAATTATTAAATTAATTGGCATTGAAGATATTATACAAATGTTAGATTCTGAAGGGAAAAGTATTATTTATCCAATAATTATTTCAGGTAATCATACCATATTAAAGTATCTAATTAAAATGGAAATTAGTTTAGATAAGTATACTCCTATATATACATGGCATCCATTTATTACTAGTTACAATTTTGAAACAAAGAATAATAATGGGAAAAATAAATATAAGATGTCAAAATTAATTTGGGACCATATAAAGGAAGATCATGATTTTAATTCAACAAATAAATTTGGTGAAAATATAGCTTTTAGTATATTAAATACACGATTAAAAACAGCACAAGGCGATTTAGATTTAGAACTTGATATTTTAAAAAGGAATACTATTTGGAATAAAGTTAATGTAGATAAAAATAGTATACTTCATTTGTTGATTAATTTATCATTTGACAAGTATCACAAATCATTAAAAAATATCAATATAAATAAAACTCAAAAAGATAGTAAGAATAAGTCTATTTTAGATAATGCTTCTGGAAAATGGTTAACATTCTTAAAAACACTTAATTCTGAAAAAGAAACATGTACAAAAAATACTTGTACAAAAATAGATAAATATGATCTAGTTAATTCTAACACTTTCTCATCCTCTATTCTAGATGCAGGATTATTCTTCATACATTTAGATAAAAAATATAAAAATTTATATATTCCAAAGTATTCAGATAAAATAGAAACTGATATGTTTTGGGAAAATGGCTTTGATTATCCAGACGCATTCATTAATACCTATAATAATTTCCCTTGGACTATATATTGGCAAGACCAATATAATTATCATATACACCCACATCTAAATCAATTAATAAATGCTAATAAAAATAAAGACAAATATGACTACGCCTTTGTTTTACTATCAGTGATTTTACCACATGGTGGTTTACATGCTATGATGTTATATTATGATTTTCATAATAATTTTATAGAAAGATTTGATCCATATGGTAATACTCATGATATTGATTTACACATTGATAGTATTTTAGAAGAAGAATTAACATGGAATACAGGTTTCTACTATTTGAATGTAAAGAAATATTTACCAGTTGCAGGTTTTCAAAATTTATCTGATGAGAATAATATATTATTACAAAAACCTGGTGATTTTGGTGGATATTGTTTGGCATGGTGTCTTTGGTATCTAGAACATAGAATAAAAAACTATAAATTCTCTGCAAAACAATTAATACAAAAGTCAATTACAAAATTATTAATGAGAGAGAATAATTTAATAGAATTTATTAGAAACTATGCAAATCAATTAGACAAAAATAGATTAAAATTATTGGAAGAAATTGGTATTCCAAAAAATCGAACTTCTAATCAGAAATTTAATAGTAACGAAGATAAATTAATATTTAAATATATTATTGGGAAATTAACAATTAGTTAAATAAAATAATGGTTATCTAGAACCTGGCAGCGGAATCAATGGTATCTAGATACCATCAAAGAATGATGAATCCAGAACTAACTCTGTGTTTTCGGTATCAATTTCTTCATCGTCCTCGAACATAAATCCATCATCCCGACAGGTGCCACTGTGCATCTTGACAATTTGCAGCTCTTTGAGTTTCATCAAAGTTTTCTTCTCATCTTCGTTATAGCGAGCAACAATGTAAAACTTGTCTCTGCCAGTGGTAGATGGGTCTAACATGATTAAACACCAATTTCCTGCAACAACTCTCTCAAATCCTTTACCTCCACACATACTTCCTTTTAACTTTGCAATTACTTCATCTCCATTTAGCAATTTTACTTTGAACTGTTTATCTCCTAGTGGTTTCAAGACTTCTGCGTATTGTTCTTCTGTACTTTCCTTCAACCGAAGGTAACTCCCTTTGGTACTTTTACTATGCGTTTTTCCTTTAGACTTCGGCATACGAGTATTATTGTAATGGCGCTGTAATGAATAAAAGTTTCAATTTTTTATAAAATAAAATTCTCTATAGATTAGATATCATTAATGAAACTGTCATCTATCTTTTCTTCTACTTTCTCAATAGTTTCTTCATCTCCTTCAAACATGTATGTTGATTTGTCAACCTTGATAGAAACAACAACTAGTTCTCCAAGTTTCTCTAATGTTTTTTTCTCAGCATCACTGTATCGATGAATAATGTAAAATTTTTCTTTACTTGTTGTTGATTGGTCTAATTGAACTAAAACATAATTACCTGTTGTAATTTTATCAAAACCACGACCACGAGTCATTGATCCTTTTATATTTGCAACTCTTTCATCACCATTTAAAAAACGAACCATAAATTGACAATTACCGAGTGGTTTTAATGCTTCGGCATATCTTTCGTTATTATCATTATTTTTAATTAGAAGTTGATTAGAACCTTTAGAACTTTTACCACTTGTTTTTTTATTATTCTTTGGCATTATAATATTAACTTTTAAATAAAATTATGATAAATCAATTTTTATGTAATAGTTACTTTTTAAGTTTATTCTCAATACGTAAGATAATATTTAGAAGATTATCTATTTGCATATATCTAATATATTTTTCTTGTATATCTTTATCATTTTCTTCGTCGTAAAGAGATTTATAATCCTTTTTTTCTAAAGAATGAAACTCTTCAATTATTATCATAACTTCTTCTTTATCAGAATTCTTTAGAGTATTCTTACACCAATTCTGATACTCTAAAAATTCTTCTCGAGTTATAACATTATTCTTCGTAATATTATCATTTTCAGTAATAATATTATTTATTTCCGAAATATTATCATTTTCAGTAATAATATTATTTATTTCCGAAATATTATCATTTTCAGTAATAATATTATTTATTTCCTTTATTTTATCTAATACATCATTATTTAAATCAGTATTGTCTTCGAGTTGTTCTTCAAAATAATCAAATATATAAGATAATGAAGCTTCAAGTTCAAGATTTTGTTCATTAAACTTCATTTCATCTATTTTATTATAGACATAGTTCGTATAGTATGACAATACTTTAAATTTTTCTCTATCATCTTCTTCGTCAGAATCATCAGTATTTATAGTACTGAAGACATAATGTAGTAATCCAAAAATAATTTTTGTTTCATTTTTAAAATTTTCTTCATTTAGTTCTTCAAAGTTCTTAGATTTATAGTATTCTTTATACTTTTCAAAATAAGGTTCTAAAAGCTTTAGAGTTTCCTCAAAAGCATCATCATTGTCTTGTATATTTGAAATACGATTATATTCTTCCTGAGTAATTTCCATTATTATATTAAATTACTAAAATTTAATTAATTATAATCAATTTTTTCACGATTTAGTTAAAAAAATTTAATTATTGTAATACTATGCGGAACACATCTCACATTCGTCAGTATTATTTAATTCTGTTATTATCCTAGGATCAATTGTAAACTTTGTTGCATTAGATGATGGTTTTGATCTTAGATAATACATACCAGATTTTAGACCATTCTTCCATCCCCAAAATAAACAGGAGTTTAGTTTTTGATCATTTGGTTCTTCCATGAAGATATTCATACTTTGTGTTTGATCAACGAACGGACCTCTTGCCTTTGCTGCTTTTAAAACCCATATTTGTTTTATTTCCCATTGAGTTTGGTATAATCTACGAAATATTTCAGGTAATTTTTTAATATGCTGTATACTTCCATTACCTGCTATAACTAAATCTTTTAGTTCAACATTCCATTCTTCAATGGCACTTAAATCATTTACCATATGTTTATTTATAATCGGAAAATCACCAGCTAAAGTATTTCGGGTGTAAATATTACTGGTATAATGTTCGAAACATTCATTGTTTCCAAGTATTTGACTGGTAGATGCAGTCGGCATAAGAGCAATAAGTAATGAGTTTCTAATACCATAATTTTTAACATTCTCTTTTAACCCTAACCAATTATGATTTAATTTGGATTCATCTAACCCCCACATATCATATTGGAATATACCTTTAGATACAGGAGAACCTTCAAATGAACTATAACTACCGACTCGTCCATTATTTTCTCTCATCAATTCATATCTATTAGGTTTCAATCTATGATACAATTCAGATATATTAGAATCTGTAATCTCAAGTTCACTATCATAAAATTCTGGAATAACTTTCTGACCACTATTTGACATTTTTAGTATTTTATCAGAATTAGAAACTAAGGTCATCATATCACTCTTACGTTCTTTAGATATATCATTTGAAGCTGACATTGCTGCAAAATATATTGTTTCCATTATTTCTTCATTTAACTTAATCGCTTCTTCTGAATCAAATGGTATTCGCATTTGAACTAAAGTATCAGCTAATCCTTGAATACCTAACCCAATGGGTCGATGTTTCATATTGGATCTTTTTGTTTCTTCTGTCGGATAATAGTTAATATCAATTACTCTATTAAGATTTATAGTTGCAATATAAGCTATATCGTATAGTTTCTTATGATCATATGTTGGAACAATTTTTGATATCATCTCTTCAAATCCTCCAATATATGCATGTTTACATGTTGCTCCTAGTTCTCCCGTTGTAATTAAAAATATTTGAGGGAAAGTTACTTTATCTAATTTTGTAGAACTATGATTATTAACTTTTGATAACAATTCATCTATTAATGATTGACTAGCTAATATCGTTTCAGGTTCAAAAATAATTTCTTGATAAGAGTAATTATAATATTCTAACCATTTTTTAGCCCATACACAATATTTACAATTTGGTTTGGTATAGATTATAAAACTCTTTCTTTTACTATCATATGGTACTATCATTTTATTAAGCGCAATTGATGCTAGATTACATACAGCATGTTCATTTTTATCTGAATATTCAACAATTTCATTACATAAATTTGAAGATTTAATAGTACCAATATTTTGTTGATTTGATTTTCTATTTACACTATCCTTATAAGTAATATACGGAGTTCCCGTTTCTTGTTGTGATTCCCATATTGCTTTCATTAATTCTCTCGCCTTTATCTTTTTAGTATATTTTTCTTCTGAAACATATTTCCAATATAATTCTTCATATTCATTTCCCCAAACATCTGTTAAATTAGGTGAATCATCTGAAGACATTAAATACCAATCACTATCAGCCTCAACTTGTTTCATAAATAAGTCAGAAACCCATAATGCTAAAAATAAATCTCGTGCTCTTAGATTTTCATCACCAAAATTCTTTCTTAAATTTAAAAAATCAAAAATATCTGAATGATGTGGTTCCAAATAAACAGCAATGGAACCTTTTCTTTTCCCACCCTGATTTACGTATCTACCGATGCTATTATAAACCTGTAACATGGGAATAATACCAGATGATGGACCATTAGTTCCTTTAATAAGAGAACCTTTTGATCTAACGTTAGAAACATGTAATCCAATTCCACCACCCCATTTACTAATTGCAGCAACAGATTTCCAAGTATCAGTAATATCATCTAAACTATCACCAGTACCAATTAAAAAACAAGAAGATAATTGACTTCTTTTACTTCCAGAATTAAATAGAGTTGGAGAGGCGTGAATATAGTTACCTTGAGATAACATATCATAAGTTTTTTTAATATTCTCCATGTTATTTTGATTTAAAAAGGCAGCAACTCGCATCCACATATGTTGAGGTCTTTCGTAAATATGTTCAGTTTCCTGATTTTTAATTAAATAAGCTCTTTCCAATGTTTTAAATCCAAAGTAATCAGATATATAATCGCGTGTATAATCAATCATATCATCTAGTTCTTGAGAATTTGAAAGAATCCAATTATAAAATTTATCATCGTAAAAATTAGTTTCTTCTTGAATTTTTATTACCGTTTCCGAAAAAGAGTTTAGCGTTTTTTTATGTAAATTACTAACTAGAATACGACCTCCTAGATTAGAATACAGGTGATGTGTAGTACATAGATTTACGCATATTTTTGCAGATTCTATATCTAATTCTTCAGTAGTAATAGCACTATGTATAAATGCAATAACCTTTTGACCAACTAATGTAGCATTTATAAATTTATTTTCATCAATATCTGAAGGAAACATATTTATAAGTTTTTTAATTCTTTCTGTTATTTTATCAAACAGGACTTCTTCTTGTGATCCATTTCTTTTTGTGACAAACATTAATGTAACTTATTATATATAAAATACATTAATCTTCAATTTTTCGCTATTTTTAAAATAACAATTAAACAATTTCATCCCATTCTTTACCATTAAATTGATAAAATGAGTAATCATTATTAATAATATGAACATATACTTGTCCTGTTTTTGGATTTTTTAATTTATCTACTTCATTTAATATATCTTTATTTGAACTTGCAATTGTAGATAGTTTAATATAACTTATTTTTTCTATAGGTTCTTTTTTTTTTAATAATTTTCGTTGTAATAATACTACTTTTAGATTGTTCGACATTAAATATAATTAGAAAATTTTAATTATTAGGATTACAATTATTAATTAAGAGATCTTGAACAATAGTAAATTTATCAATTACCGTATTTGGTTCAATTATTAGTTTTAAACTACTATTATTATCTTTTGGTATATTTATTATATCGGAATCACATTGAATACTCCAATTATTTATTAATAAGCATTTATTTTCCATATCTTTGGTTAATAACTTGTAAGGAGTATCATTTATCATTACTGTCATATTACCATTTAGTTTAATATCAATTCTAACAGATTCGTCAAAAAATATATTATTTAAGTATGTTATTTGTGTTTTATTAATAAAAAAATTCTTTTGAGTATCTGAAAGTTCTAGTTTTTTTTGTGATAATGTATCAGACTCTATTTTCCATGAATTATTTCTGAAAATATTTTCCATATTACTATAAAATAGAAATAATAATTTTTCGTAATATTATTACTATAAAATAGAAATAATAATAATATAATTATATATTTTTTTTCATAAATTAAAATTCTTCAGTTAATTCAAAAGAGTTAACACTTGAGTTTTTTCCCTTATTTAGAACATGTGAGTTTTGATATTGTGAAACACGATTTTCAAAAAAGTTTGTTTTACCTTCTAAAGATATACTTTCCATGAAATCAAATGGACATACATTATTCCATATTTTATTATATCCTAGTTGAACAAGCAGACGATCCGCACAATATTTAATATAATCATACATTAAATTATTATTCATACCTAGGAGTGAACATGGTAAACTATCACAAATAAACTTGCGCTCTATTTCAACAGAGTCCTCGAACATTGAGTGAACAGTAGATTCGGGAATTCTATCTTTAATATAGGTGTAGAGTAAACAGGCAAAATTAGTATGCATACCTTCATCTCTTGCAATTAATTCATTAGACATACATAATCCTGGCATTAGATTTCTTTTTTTAAGCCAAAAAATTGCACAGAAACTTCCAGAGAAAAATACACCTTCTACAATTGCAAAAGCAATTAATCTTTGAGCAAAAGGTGCATTTTTATTTTCAATCCATTTTATTGCCCATTCAGCTTTCTCTCGAATACATTCATATTCTCTAATAGCATTAAGACATTTATCTTTTTCATCTGGATCTTTAATAATATTATCAATCATTAATGAATAGCATTCCGAGTGGACATTTTCAATTGCAGTTTGAAATTCGTATGCAACGATTGCTTCTCTAATTTGTACTTCTCTAGTAAAATTTTCTGCCAAATTCATATTAACTATTGTATCACTTGCTGCAAAAAAAGATAATATCATTTTAATAAAATATTGTTCATCTAAAGTTAATGTGTTATAATGTGTAGAATCCATACTAAAATCTACTTCTTCTGCTGTCCAATTAGCTGCTTGCATTTCTTTGTATTTTTGCCATATGTTTTTAAACTTTATTGGGTAAATCGTTAGACGGTTATTTTCTGGGTCGAGTAAAGGTTCCATGTATATTACTAAACATATATTATATTAATTTTATTATCAATTTTTCCAAAATAATATTATGTTAATCATCTGATGTTATGTTAATAAATTGTATATTGAACATGGTGTCTTTGCTAAGATATAATATATCCTCATCAGTTAGACCAGAAAGATTAAGAATATTAATAATCTTCTTATCACTTGTTGTTAGAATTTCATTAATATTATTAATAAAATCTAATTGTTGAATTATATTAATTTTATCATTATTACATAACTTCTCATACCACAATTTATCAGTAACTATTATCCAATTCTTCTTTTCTACCGCTTTAGTTAAAATACTAAAGTCTGGTGTTTTTAAAAATTTAACTTTATTAATATCAATCTTACATCTACAAATAGGACATTCTTCGTGTTTTTTCATCCATTTTATAATATTCTTCAAGTTAAAACAATGAGTACATTCAGTTATAACTGAAAATGAATCCAGATTGGAAAGAGATATGGGACATTTATTATCAGAAGGTGGGTTTATACTTTGATGTAATTTTTCAAGATAAGTAGAACTCCATTCATTTGATATACCAATTTTTACAAATTTAGATATCAATTGATTGTTACTTTCTAATAAGATAAAATGTTTATCACTTGTACTTTTCCAAGAGTCGTAAGGAAAATTTTCAATTTTAATATTATGATATTTAATATCTATATTATCAGTATTTAGTATAAAGGTTCTTTTAGATAGAATATAATTTGACACTATCATATTATTATCACTATCATTTTTACTAATGCGATAGTTATCATATTTATAAATAAGTTTGGATAGGATATTATAATTATTCAAGTATATTTCTTTGAAATTAAGTAAAAATATTTTCTCAAAATTGCAGAATGAAAGATAATTAATAGAAACTTGATTTAGATTATTTGCTAATATAAATATATTTTTCTTAGAATAAAAAAAACTATTGGATTCAAATTCTAATTGTTCTAGAAAATCATTATTTCCAATTTCTTTTAAATAGTTGTTCATCTGAAAATTAAGATCTTCAGAAAATATAATTGTTTTATTTGGATATAAATTGAATAAATTGGATGATATCAAGCCTGAATCTTTTGAACTGATTATGAAAATAGAATCACTTTTACCAGTATTACATATACTTTTATCTAATAATATACTTTTAATAGCTGAAATTATACTATGATAATTTTTGATTATTATAATACTTGGAAGTTTAATTCTTGTTTTTTTACATTTGTCAACAGTTATTAATTTTCTATCAATATCAAAATAAACTTTATCATATTTAACAAACTTTTTTTCAAAACAATATACATTATCTAATTTAAAGTTATTATCATCTAAAATTGATTGTATATATATATGTTCTTTAATAGATAATTGGTAATCTATTTTATTATTAATCTTTAGACGATTTAGACTAGAACTTATCATATCAAAGATTAAATCTCTACTTGTAATTATTTTTCCATTAATTAGGTCTGTATATAAATCATTCAAATTCAGATCTAGGAAGATCCAATATTTTGATTCAATGTTAGATTTCTCCGTTTTTAAAGCAAAGAATGATAAATTTTTAATTGGTAAAAAATTAAAAATTATTTTTTCATTTAATAAAATAGAGTCGTTTAATATTAATAGATTATTAATATCAGTATCTTCTATTTTAAGAGAACCAACTCTTTTTCTAAGAATTTTCATTTCTATCTTATAATATAGATGAGTTTTTATGATAAAAATTTAAACAAGAATTTTACAATATTTCCAACAGGAAGTAATGATAAACCAAAGTTAATAGATAGTAAAATATTAAAAAGAATTAAGAAGAGAAAAATAGAAGTTATTGATAATAGTTATACAAGTGTTGTAAAAGATAATTGCATTGAATTTATAAAAAATAATTATGGAATATTAATTATATTAGTAGTCTTGTTTTTATTATTATATTATAGATATTATGATGTTCAAGAGAGAAGAAGAAGATTAAATAATTACTAAAAATTCTGGCATTTTTATTTACGATTAGTTTTAAATATATTATGTTATAAATGTAATAATTATTATTTAAAGATTATTACGGTTATATATATTAATGGAATCAAAAAATTTCTGTAGTGAAAAGTTTTTAGAAGAATATGATTTATTTTTAAATCAATTAGAAGGGTTATTTGAAGAAGAGAGTGATAAGAATTTAGTTTCTGAACTAAAAAAAAGTTGTGAATCAGATAAATTATCAAGAGGAAAATTATTTTATAGTTCATTAGAAGATAATGAACTTTTTGATTTATTTTGTAAATCAAAGGTTAAACTATTTTCAACTAAAGATGAAAATACTAAAATAATTTCTAACAGTTTATTAGGTAATGAATTACCATTGAAAAAGTTAATCAATAATCAGAACGAAAGGACTAAAGATATTATTTGGAAATATTTACATTTATTTTATTTCTTACATGAGAGTGATAATTCTAATAGAAAAGAAAGAAAATCTTTAGTATCCAAACTTTTGAAAGATAAGGAAGAAAAATTAACAAAAGACGTTAAAAATGACTTATTAAATGTTAATGTCAATGAAGACACAAATAATATGATAGATGATATTGTTAAATCATTTGAAAAATCATTATCTGGAGAAAATGCTAACCCGTTTGAAAGTATTATGGAAATTACCCAGAATATTACCAGCAAATATAATGATAAGATTGAATCTGGTGAGATTGAATTGGATAAATTAATGGGTTCTATTCAAAATAATATTCCTGGAATGCCAGATTTAATGAAAGGCGGTATGGGTGGTTTGAGTGGATTGAGTGGTCTAGGTGGCAAAAAAGAAGAACCAAAAGAAAAAGTTATTATTGATGACGATTTCTCAACTGATAAAGTAGAATTGGGTGATAAAGAAGGTGAAGGGAGTGCGAAAGAGGGGTCTGGTATGAATCTCTCAAATATGTTAAAAATGATGAATTCAATGAATAGTGGTGGTGGTAATAATCCAGCAAATGGTGACCCATCTCAAGGCGGTGTTCCTAATCTTGGCGGATTATTTTCAATGTTAGGTAAATTAGATAGTGTTGACAATGAAGCGGATGCAGCAACATTAAAAGCAGAAATGGATACCTATCTTGAAAAAGAATTGGGTGTTGATGTCGGAAAACTAAATCAACAAATAGTAGAAGCTCAAGATAAAATGGGTAATATGGCACCTAAAAATTCTAATAAAGATATTTCACCTGATGAACCTGAACAAGATTAATAAAATAATAATTTAAATAAAATAATAAATAATACTGGCAATTACAACTGGAAAACTAACAATCAATAGACTGTTAGTTGTCTTTTTCTTTTCCAAATCTTTAATCATATAGGTACCTTGTAGATGATATCCGCATTTGTGTTTATAATATTCACGTGTTCCAACGCCTGAAATAACACTTGTTTTAGCATAACCATTTGCAATAGCAATCTCTTCAGCAACTGACATCATGTATTGACCATAACCACGATGTTGAGAAGATAGGCTATCAGACCCCACACCAAGTGTATTTCCATAGACATGAACTTCGCGAATCATTGCAGTATTCTTTACTTCTGGAATAATACTACCTCCAGCATTTGGGTCTAGTCTAAGACGTAGGAATCCAAAATTAGCTACATAATTATCTAGATTCGACCAATACAACTGTTCACTGTTGTTATAAACAAGTGATAGTAAAAATGACCAAGAACGAAAAGTCCAGTATTTTAGCTTGTCCATAAAGTTATCCTCAAAAGCATTCATCATCAAATGATATTCAATACCTTCAGATGCTTCATACTTTAGAACTGTCAGTCTGGCATCATACTTCATATACTTGGATTCCTTGACTTCCATTTGTCTAATATCATGTGTTTTAAGCTTGGAACCATCAATTCTATCTTGAATTATTTGACGAAGATTAGTTTTCTTTTGATAACCTGCGGTAATACTACAACTGGGAATATCACGAACACATCTCTGTACTCGTACCCATGCATTCATATTAACAAAATAATGCTTGATCACTTCAATCAAATCTTCAATGTTCTCTTCAGCATAAGGTTTATATTCGCCACTGTCATACCATTCTGCAATTTTAGAAGTTACAACATACTTTTCATCATGTGACCGACAGGTTGCACATGGATAAATCTTTATGTCATCAAATTGTAAATCAGATCTATTAATTGCAATATCAAACATCCATTTATCTAGTTCAGGAGTAGACCCAGGTAGGTCTGGCATCAAATGAACTACAACTTTAAGTCCAACTTGTTTTAGTAGTCGAATAGCCTTGATAGTATCTTTGGTATAACAATCACGGTTAATCTTCTTCAAGATTTCATCATCATAATGTTGAACACCAATTTGAACACGCGTTACCCCATAACGACGATATTGTCGAATAGCAGTTCGAGTGATAAAGTCTGGTCTAGTTTCTAGAGTCATACCAATGATACGAAAATCGGCTGTTTCATTAATGGTCTGTTCTTCTTCGATAGAAAGAATTTCTCTATCTTCCTTTAGGCCATATGTATTTGCAGCCCAATAACATTCTTGGATAAATCGGTCACGTTCGTCTCTTGGATAACATTCCCATGTACCCCCTGAAAGAATTACTTCCATCTTTTCAGAGAATTTATCATTAATATCTATATTACCAGTAGCAATATAACATTTTATCCTATCCCAAAATTGACTACGAATATCAAAATCATGGCGAAGAGCTCGCCTCATAGCTGGTTCACTAGATAGATAAGATCTTGGCTGAGTATGATTACCTTCTCTGTCTGTTTCTTGTGGACAGTAAGCACAATCCTTGCTACAAGAAAACTTTCCACCTGGTAGGACGATAGTCACAACCTTTACTCCAGATTGGGACCGCATTGCTTTCTTGACAAGGTATCTTTGGAAAACTTGATTAACTTCCCTCTTCTTAAAATTATTATAAAAATAATTCCTCATCTGTGACTTGTCAGGATTAATTCGATACTTTTTACGAAGTGTCTTTTGGTGTTGGTCAATTTCCTTATTAGATACAGCGTTATGAGCTTCTTTTACAAGATCTGTCATAAATGATGACAATATATCAGGATCAATAACCTGTCGTACTTTACTAATAGTACGTACATCATTGTTCATTCTATCAGGACCAGGGCCACAGCCACTGGATTTATACGTTTGTTTCATTACATCTTCAATATCAATTTCATTAGAACACATCTATAAATTATATTATATTATAGTATTAAAAATATTCAATTTTTTCTACTTTTTCTAGATGGTAAAATTGTTGTAGCAGGGTCTATCGTTAGTGAGATTTATAATGATTTTGCAGTGATAAAATATAATACAATACCTATTATATTTTAGAACTGGTGTAAAAGTAACAATATGTATTATCCACCTCTTCTCATTTGAAACGCCCATTTTACTTGGAAAAAGAGTAAATATAATTATTATATCAGTATATAATAATGTTAATGAGAAATTATTTATCTAAAAATACTAAAAATATAGTATGTATTAGGAATATTGTTGCGTCATATCATAGTAATGTAATTGACCATTATGAAAATCCACGTAATGTTGGCAAATTAAATAAAAAAGATATAAATGTTGGAACTGGAATAGTTGGGTCGCCAGCATGTGGAGATGTAATGCAATTGCAAATTAAAGTAAATACTGATGGGATAATTGAAAAAGCTGTTTTTAAAACTTTTGGTTGTGGTAGTGCCATCGCGTCTTCATCATTTACAACAGAATTATTACACGGAATGCATATTGATAAAACTGTATCAATTAGTAATAGATATATTGCCAGCCATTTGAAGCTACCAGTTATAAAATATCACTGCAGCATGTTAGCAGAAGACTCGATTAAAAGTGCAGTTGAAAATTATAAACAAAAAAATAAGAAATAATTTTATGGTTTATTTGTTTGAATTAAAATTTTTAACAGCAAAGCTGCTTCCACATCCACACGCAGATTCTGCAATATGATTTTCAGTAACCATAAAACCACTTTTAATAATTTCAGATACATAATTTATTGTACACCCTTTCAAAAAGTTAATACTCTCTTCATCTGTCACTATAATAGCCGATGAAATTAAATGATGTCGTTGAATAATATCTGTTGGTTGGATACAACTATGTGGTTCTATTGTCATATTATATTGAAATCCAGAAAATCCACCTGAATCAACGCTAATTCTAAGATGTGATGCTGATTTTTTTTTAACTAATTGTTCTAATCGCTGAGCACATGCATCTGTTATATTACAAAACGAATAATTTGTTAAACTTAAATCAGGTAAAGATGATGACATATGACGATTTAATTTAATTGGTGTAATCTGACGTATATAACGAGAATACATATATAATATAGAAATATATTAAATATATATTTATATATTAAAACTCTCGCCGCATCCACACGAACCTTTTGAGTTTGGGTTTAAAAACGTAAACTCTGATGAGATTTCATCTTCCTTCCAATCCATTACAGTACCAACAATATTAAATATAGCAGAAGGATCGATATATATAAGAACCCCATTATCTGCTTTAACAATAATATCTTTAACAATAATATCCATAACATAGTTCATCGTAAAACTTAATCCATTACATCCACGCTTGCGAATACCAATACGTAATCCTAGAGGTTTCGGATTTTTTGATAGAATAAGATTATTGATACGTGAAGCAGCAAGTGGTGTAATTATTATTGGGGGTTTATCTAGGATGCGTGGTTGTTTACTAACACTAGACAAAAAACGAAAATTATGCGACTCGGGAAAATTTATATTTGTTTTAATAATTCTTCGTATCATTATTATATACTAATATAATATTTATTACTTTATTTTTAAATCAACTTAGTCAAATAGTAATTAATGAAGATACCTGATAGTTTAATTTTATAAATTATTATAATACATAATAAAACCTTGTGGTAATATAGTATATTTATCGTTTTCTTTTTTAATTACTTTATTAGAAAATAATACTTTTTCCACTGTATTATCATGTATAATTTGATGGTCTAAATTATTTATAACAAAATAGTAAAACTTATCATCTTTAACATAAATAAAAATTTGCTCTGGTGTTATATATTTACTAATTATCACTTTCTTAAAATTATACCTATTTATTAATTGAATAAAATATTTTGAATTATCATCAACCTCTTCAATCAAATCATTAAAATTAAGATAGTAGTTATCAGAACTAGCATAGTAACTAGCTAAATTTTCCAAATTTAATCCTGATACATCTATTATATTTTCTATGTCAGGTATGTATTTAAATTTAATATTTTCTTTTATATCTAAAAGTAAGGGGTAGTATTTAATATCTACCCAGTCACTAAAAAAATTATCAGTAATACATAGTTCATTAATATAATAGACCCATGCATTTTCTGAGATGAATTCTAGTTGATGTCTAAAATCCCCTTTATATGGTATCAAAAATATTTTGATCATATAAAAGAGTTTAAGTAAAAAAATTTATATAATTTAAATTAATGGAAGACATAATTTGGGAAAGATTAAAAATACTTGATTCTTCTGATCTAAATTTTATTCATTATTATAAACTTGACGTAGAAATGTCATATTCTGATATTGAATTATTGTATGAAAATTATATATCTAAATACTATTTTGAACCATCAAATAAAAATGATTCGATATTTTCTAATAACGATGCTGATAAAATATCTTTAAAATTAAGTTTATTTGAACCAATGTTATCTCGTATTATAGAAGAAATATTTGAATCCAGTGTAAATGATATAGAAGATAGTTTAATACTTTTTTACTTGAGAGAAAGTGAAGAAGCATTAATTTTGTTCAAAAGTTTCTATCCACTTAGTATGATAGACGAAGTAAGATTACCTCATTTTTGTTATCGAATTAAGAATCAAAAAACTATTAATAAATTAAAAAAACAATTTGAAGAAAACGAAGGTCTTTGTATAATGCACTGTTCAAATTAATAATTTAACTGGAAGATTGGTTGTTCATATTTTAACCATCCGGTTATATCTACTTTGGTAATATCCCCGTCAAAATCAACATTTACTGGATATCTACTTAATGGACATTTATTATAGGTTAACTCTACTGGTCCAAACATTGTTGAAACACTTAATCTTTCATATTCTCCATCAAGTTCAGGATGACATTTAATCAAAACTATGTCATCAACAACTGATTTTTCTTTAGCATCCGGCCCATGTATCCACCAATCATTCTGAATTTTATCTTTGAACTCCGCATGAGGCATCCCAATTTTATCAGCCTGTAATTTATTTAACTCAACATCAATACCTTTGATAAAATTTAAATATGTATTGACATTCTCTATGTTACCTTCTAATCCTAATGACATTTGATGTTGCATTAAAACAGATGAAAATGTAGCTAACCGCCTGGAACAAGATTGTAAAATGATAAAAGCCATAGATGCTGAAAAATCTGAAATACAGTTTACTTGTTTTCCAGATTTCTCCAAACTTTTAATCAAATCAACTATCTTCATTCCTTCCATGACAGAACCACCAGGAGATGAAATATAAATATAAATTTCGTTAGAATCTATATTTCCTGCTTTAAACATAAAGTCACTAACACTTTCATGTTTGATAGGTCCACGTATAGTGATCATATTTCTGGAGTTTAATTCAACCAGTTCTTCTGACATTGTACTGCCAAATATACACATTGAAACCATTAAAAATAAGTTTATGAGATTCATTATTGTTATATTAATTATGTATTCACAGTTTAAATCAATTTTTACAAGTTTATATTAATATTCCTGGAATGGCAGATATGAATAGTAATTTTATTACTAAACAACTTTTAACTTTACTAAAATCTTATAATTGTGAATTTGAACAAAAATTTCACAAATATAGTTCGATACTTATAAATGGGACACCAGATTAGTAACATACAATTACAATAAAAGAACTTGATATTCACATAAAATTATTTGATAAGAATATGATTTAAATTACATTTTATATTAAATGATTTATAGTATAAATCGAATAAATATTTTATATATATAATATATATGAATAATCATAAATTTAATAGTCTAAATAATTTTATAAATTATTCTACTACGAATGGAGGTTCTTATAAAGGAAAGAGTGATGTAAAAAAAGTCCAGTTATTTAATGATGAAACTTTAAAGATAGCAGTTCGGGAATTTATTAAGGATAGAGAAAGTGCTATACAAAAATATGGTGATATTAGTAAGTGGGATGTTTCTAATGTTACAAATATGAATGGTATGTTTTTTGGGGCTACAAATTTTAACCAAGACATTAGTAAGTGGAATGTTTCTAATGTTACACGTATGAGTAGTATGTTTTTTGGGGCTACAAATTTTAACCAAGATATTAGTAAGTGGAATGTTTCTAATGTTACAAAGATGAATGCTATGTTTCAGGGGGCTACAAATTTTAACCAAGATATTAGTAAGTGGGATGTTTCTGATGTTAAAGAGATGAATGCTATGTTTCATGGGGCTACAAATTTTAACCAAGATATTAGTAAGTGGGATGTTTCTAATGTTACAAAGATGATTAGTATGTTTAATGGGGCTACAAATTTTAACCAAGATATTAGTAAGTGGAATGTTTCTAATGTTACAAAGATGAATGCTATGTTTTATGGGGCTACAAATTTTAACCAAGATATTAGTAAGTGGGATGTTTCTAATGTTAAAGAGATGATTAGTATGTTTAATGGGGCTACAAATTTTAACCAAGATATTAGTAAGTGGAATGTTTCTAAGGATACAAATATAGAAAATATGTTTCAGGGGGCTACCAATTATAACCAAAATAACCAAAATAACCAAAATAATAATAATATTTTATTATTTTCAATAACTAACTATTTAGGTTCTAGTAATGCGCATGTTAACCCATCGGATGGTATACTAAAAATAATTAATGTACTTGAAAACATAAAAAAAGATATCAGCTATTTCCTGGATTCAGATAATTTAAAAATAATATCATCACATTTCGATTCCATTATCAATATTTATAAGAATGCGAATAATAGATTCCACGATAATATAAAATATAATATTACCGGTCAGACTGGGCATGCAACCTTTCAAATTATTTATAAAAATAATGGTGTTTTTGAACATTATTATTTTAATTCAGGTGAGATGGGTAATGACGAACTTTATGAATTTCGAACAAATAATTTACCAACTCTTAACCCAATTTTATATCGCGAGGATAGTAAAGAAATATCAATAATACCAGATACGTTGAACGCTTCTGACTATGACGATAAATATCTTCAAGGTTATTTACCTAATAAAAAATTTAATTACTTTATGGAAGCACAATTATCTGGAGATTGTGGGTTTAGGTCTATTATATATCCAATAGTAATAATTTTAAAATTGTTGTACAAGAAGGAAGATAATTATATAGATTATTTGATATTAATAATAAAGTTATATATAATAAATGAGGGGTTAACTACCATATTTTCTTCGAAAAATATCCTTCAAACTGATGATAAGATGCATTTACGTTTTATAGAGGATTTGGTAAATAAAAGTGTGAATAATAAGTATTATGGTGATACCATCGGTTATGCAAATTATCTTAAAAAATTACATCAAGATATTAGAGTTTTTATTCAAAGTAAAATTAAAGTCACACTTAAAGTTATCGATGACATACAAGTCGTACCATCGGTTCTAGGTACCAGACATATATCTAACCAGGATATAGGATGTTTAGACAATGGTGTATCAGATATTAAGGATTTAGTGGACAGTTATTATAAGTATAAGAAATATAGTGACGAGTTAGATATTAAATCAAATGAGGATCTTATCGATATTGTATATAATTGGGAAGAGATTGATACCAGTATAATTTCTTTAGGAGATCCTTACAACCTAACTCATAAGGATATCATAACTCTAATTGAATTAACTCGAAAACCTATTGACATAGATTCTTTTCCCAAATATGTGATATATAATAAAGTTATTAAAAATTATTTAAATAATATCCCTAATGCCGCATATTTTAATGATATAGATGTTATTGGTAACGATTTATTGAATTATCCATATTTTTTAAATTTACAAGGCAAACTTAATTGTGGTAATTCAATTCAAAAGTTTAATTTTCTCGAAAAATTACATAATACATTAATTGATAATTTAACAGTACCTTACTTTTTATCAATGGGAAGTTGTGTAAATAAAAATAGTATTGGTGTAAATAATAATAGGATTGGTGTTATAATTTATACTACTACTGAAAATAAAGACGTAGATTTTTTTCAGACGTGGTACGAACAAAATAAAATGTTATTAGAACCTATTATTAAAGAACAAAAAAAGTTGGCTCCTTATAATAATTATAATGATAGTAAATTAGTTACAAGAGACACCACCCTTTATAATACTTTCGGTCTAGCAATTAATTTATTCTATTCGATAGTAGTTGAAGCTACAGTGAATGGGATATTTTCACAAATTATAGAGAAGTTTAATCAAGGTTTTATGGAAAATAGCCCTACCATAAACTACATACAAACACCTGATTTTAATAGTATTCTTTCTAACTTTCTAGAATTTGCAAATGATTCAAAGTATGAAATAAATTCTAAAAAAGATAATGAAAATAGAAAGAAGAATATGCATAATGATATAGATAAAAATCTACAGAAAGGTATCTACCATATCATGACTAATGAATTAAAAATAAAATACACCTATGACAATATATTGGTTATTTTAAAAAAATCTTTTGGTATGATTGAAGGTGATGATATAATTAAAGGTGATGGTAAAATATATAATATATTGGGTCTAAATAAAAATACAAAAGAATATAAATTATATAAAACCAATATTTTGAAAAAATTACAAGAAGCGTATACTGAAATTGCCACCGCGTCGAATATCAAATTCGATGTATACCGTATTTTCGAATTGGTAATAGATAATGGTGATAACTTATTATTCCAAACCGTTAAGAATAAACGGACCAAAGTTAAAGGTGATACGGTACAATATAATAATGATACATACAGTAAACAGTCGATAATAGATATGTTATTTTTGAAGAATACAGAAAAAATGTTTGGTAATTCAAGTATGTACCAAAACATAGGTCACGTTTTTAGCCAGTTTAAATCATATCCTGTGTCAGTCACATGGTTCGCAAAACAAATTAATGACATAAGGCACACTTTTAAGTCTTTGTATGAGAATAAATATGATTATAAAAATGTGGTTTTTGACAGGACACATAATATGTTCGAGGCATATAAACAGATTGACAACCATATATATGATGGTGACATAAAAAATATACTAGTTGCGTATTTTAGAATGATATTTCGTATTAAATACGTTTTAACTAATATTGTTAACTATGAAAAAATAAATGAAAGCATCCAATCATACTTAATGACTCAGAATATACAATACAAGTTTACTAATATATTTAAGGAAATTGAAGAAGAATCAGAGTTTTTTTATTTTAATGATATAGTGACTTTTTGTCATACAGATATTTATACCCGAAACCCATCCCTTTGTAAATTAGGAAAAGAGGTTGGTTCTAAATATTTAGATTTGGTTCCAGTAACTAATACCGATTCTCTAAAGTTTTTAAATAAATTAGACCTACCTAAGATAGAACAGTTTTATAGCAATACAAGTAAAGTTGATATAATAAAAAATTACGATAACCTAAATATTGTATCAACAGACATGAAAAATTTTATCAGTAGTTATATAGATGTGGGTTATAAGAGAAAGTACCAGAGTTCTTCAATAAATACAGTGGTTCCAGATTGTTTCAATCATATTCTTATTTTATTTAATTTTGTTACAGAATCAAATAATAATTATACAGGATCTAGAGAGGAATTAAGAGGTGCATTAAAATTATTTGATATATATTTACTACCAAAAATGAGTTCGACTGATACATATTCGATATTAGAGAATGTTGGTTTAGAAAATAATATTGATTGTGAGTACATGATTAACTTTGATAGTGGTCTACCCAGAAACTATAATTATTCGTTTAATACAAAGGGTATATCAAAATTCTTTGAACATTTGAACATACATAATATTATTACTTCAATGAATAAAATATGTAAGGATAATGGTAGTGAGGCTGAATGGTTTGATGGATTTTACTTGCTTTTGCTCAAGATTCTATGGCAAGACAAAATAGGAGACATGCCGCCTATAACTACTAATGAAACATCGTTCTATCAAAAAAATGTTAACACTTTAACGATATTAATTAATTTAAAGAAGAGTCTTAATGGTATAAATACAGAAAACTTTACAATTATATCTCCTATCTTAGGTTCTGATTTATTCGAAGAATCAGTCAAAATAATATATGAAATTATAACATATCAATTCGGTCTAAGAAATAAATATGATGTTGCAACCAAGGCGCAACATGTTAAGGACCTAGAATTGTCACTTTTAAAGTTTTCCATTGTAAATATTAACTTGTCTAAAATAAAGTTAACCAATATATTCTTGGAAAAAACAATTGATAAACTAATTTGCAAGTACGATAATTTAGAAAATAACACTACTTTAGTTTATGATAAAAAAAATTGTAGATACATTTATAGTCACGATAACATTGTGTTAGTTTATAAAAAAAATAACCTTTATTTAAACGATCGTGAAATTATTAATATTCCTGAAATAATATATCTACCATATATTTTGCTTGATGATAATACTATTATTAAAGTAAAAGACGATGATATATATATTCAATTTGTTGAAGGACCTGTTGAAGGAACTACTCGAAAATTAACTATTATTCAAGATAATATAGTTCCTTACTCAAATATTAGTAATAAGGACTTTAAAAAACATTTTCCTAATATAAGAGAAGAAGATTATGATTTAGTTGTATTTGAGTCAGAAATAGATAATATATATATTATCATTATCCAATCCAAATATTCTTTAGATAATTATATCTTTAGAATAAGCAACATTGATTTACTGGATAACTTAAATAATATTATTAAAGAACCAGAATATAAAAACTGGAAAAGTGTAAAATGGCATATTTTTGAAAAACAATGGTATATCGTTGATTATTTTAATACTTATAAAATGATGTATAAGAAAATGAATAGTGATTATGTTTATTTGATACCAGTTAATAATGATTTTAATTTGATGTATCGTGACAATAATATCCTATCCAACTTATTTTCAAATCCGGGTTCAGAAACATTAACATTCCATGAAGGACAAGTTGATAATAAATTCAAGAGCCAAATATATTATGGGAAGAAGATACCAATTATAGTTTATAATAATAATTTATTACTTGATGATTTTATTAATGAGGATAATATGTATATTTGGTATTTATTTTATAATTTATATTTCACCGGAAATTATGATTTTTTTATGCAAACTTTTATTTTCATAATTAATAATAAAAAATTAATAACATTTCATAAATTTAATTATTATTCTTTCTTAGATAATATTATTAAAGATTTTGAGAAAGATGAAATAAATAAATATTATGCATCTATTAATGCATTACCTACAAAATATTTATCTCTAATTAATAATGATGTAATATCTCAACCAGATATAAAACCTCAAAAAGTGAAACCTAATCTAACAAAAATACCAAAATCAAATAAACCAACATTTGTTCAAATAAGTAAAACCGATGCCATGAAACTATTATTTGAACTAGATAATATAAATAATATCGACAAAATCGATAAAGTAGATGGTTCTAATATTAATGTTATTACTCCGATTAACAATTGGGTTGAATCATATAATTTAACGAAATATATTCCTAAAGACCAAAAAGGTGGTACAGTAAAGTTAAGTTTGACACAATCTGCTGGCGCGGCTAAACTCCGCAGATCTCGTTCTGATGGCTCAAGCCATGCTATAACCCCAGTTCTTGATAAAGACCGTAATATAGTGTTTGAAAAAAAAATAGATGAAAAGATTGGTATATTAAATGGTATTCTAAATGGCACAGAAACTTTTAATGATACAAAGTTTAATTATATAGACTATATGACTGGTAAAAATAGAGAAGAATTATATGGATACTATACTAATGATAGATATCAAACTATCTTTTTATTAATTAAATCAAGAATTTCTTTATTAACTAAATTAAAAAAGGTAGACTTGGATGAGATTCAAAGATATCAAGATATATTCCAACTTCCAGGATATTTTTATAGTAAAGTGGGTGGAAATTTGGAAATAAATGAGACAACTAATGTTAATTCATTATATGTAACTTTTGAATATCTATCTGAAAAAATGATACGTTATTCACAATATGAAACATTAAATAAAATGTTTGGAAATACTTGTAATAAGATTAATTATCATGAAATTTATCAATTAATTATGGGAGCAGGTAAATCTTCAATTATTATACCTGTAGCATGTTTGATATTAAATAGTATGAACTTAATTCCAATAACTATACTTCCTTTACACTTGATTAATCAGATGGAAAAATCATTATCAATTTTAAGGAACTTTGGTATTATTATTGATAAAAAATCATTAACTATTAATAGAAATGATGAACTGTTTGACTTTGATTTACAAGAAATAATTAAAGAAAATGTAGTCTATATTGTTTCGGATACATTTTTTAAAACTTATCAATTAATGTTAGTTGAAAATAGATTATATAGAAGAATGGAATTTGAAAAAACAATTTGGAATAAAACATTTTTCCTCTTTGATGAGGTCGATGAAATATCTGATCCATTTAAATGTGAACTTGTTTATCCTTCTGGACTTGAAGTAAAATCTAATTTTGAAAGTAATGTAAGAGGGGTTAATCTTGATATTAAATTGATATTAGATATTTATAGTAATTTTATAAAAACTTTTTTTATTAAAGAGGATAGTATTAATAGTAAGGATTGGGAAGGTAATAATAATGATTTAGAAAACATCCTAACAAATGATATCACCTTTAATAATAATGAGTTATGGGTCAAGTTTTTATCATTAATCAAGTTAGAATATAAGATGGGTATGATAGATTTTATTAAAAAAACAGATTTTACAGAAGATATGATAAAATCTCCTACATTTGTTATTACCTTTCAATTAATAACTCAAGTCTTGGATAAATGTTTAAGACTTAAATATAGATTAAAATACGGACTAGGGAACAATATATTTAATTCAAAATATCCATTATTAGGTTATATTGCGATACCTTACATTAAAGAAGATACACCAGATATAGGTTCGGAATTTAGTGATATAAGAATTACACTTTTCTTGACAATATTATCATATTTAAAACAAAATATACTTCGAGATGTAGATGTTAATAATATTATTAAAAAATATATAGATAGTTCTTTTGATATGAACAAGGAACAATGGGATAAATCGAGTGAATTAAATAGTTTAAAAAAAATATTAGAGTCTATTGGTAGAAGTTACGTTGCTAAACCAACTACAATAGATATGAAATTATCTGATTTTGATAAAACACACAATGGTGTCAGAAACAATAACATTGCATTTGATATATTAATTGATTATATTAAAGATAAAAGTGAAATATTATTAAAGTTTTACAACCAAAAACTATCTTCATCTTTTTGTGATATTATTAGTTCAGAATATAACTCGAATCGAAGTGGATTTTCAGGAACACCGTATTTTGAATTACCTTATGATATTAATAATGTTAAATTTATGAAACGTGAACCAATTAAAAAAGATGTTGACGAAGGCCAAATATATTATTCTATATATAATCCTAAATTTAAAAAACATTTTCATACATTCGATATTGCAGATAGATTATTGGAGCTGGTTAAACATTTTGATTGTTTAATTGATGTTGGTTCTTTTATTTCATCAATTGGAGAAGATAAATTAGAAGCTGCTATAACTGAAGCGAATAAAGTATTATGTAAATTTAATAATAAAGATGACATGATTGTTACTAATAAAAAGGAGGACCAACAATATTTCTACTTTTTTGATCAAAAACATACTGTTGGTACTGATGTTGAGTTACCTTCTAACACTAAAGGGTTAGTTACTATTGCATCAAGAAATGGACTAAGAGATGTTGTTCAAGGCGCGTACCGTCTTCGAAAACTATTATACGGACAAACAGTTGACTATTTCTGTAATTTTGACTTGGGTGATAATAATACAGATTTTGGTTTATTAAATGAATTGATTGCAAGAGAAGATGGGTTAAAAAGTAAGAAAAAAGAATTACAAAAAATACATAATCTAAGAACATTATCAAGAGAGTATTTTATACAAAACCAATTAACAAGTTTAGGATATTCTGATTCAATATATTCACATTCTTGGTTTAATGTTTTAACAAATATACCTTATCCCAAGAGTCTTGAAGATTTAAGTAAGAACGTCTCAAATTATCAAGTTGAAACAATTCAGGAACTAATTACATTTTTGACGAAAGAAAATTTTAATCAAACTACAATAGACCACTTATCTTCAATTAAAATAGATGATACCGGCGTAGGAACACAACAACAACAACAGCAACAACAGCAACAACAGCAACAACAACAACAGCAACAGCAGCAAGAAACTAACACTGAAAGTGTAGCGTCAAATTTTCCTATTACTAATACGATATCAAATAATGAAAAATCCTATAATATAGAAAATAAAAGTTTAGTTACTGATAGTTATAACATGTTTACTATTGGAAAAAAAACAATTTATAAATCAAAATTAATATTAACCAAATTTTACAATAAATATAGAACGCTTTCTAATAAATCAGTAATTGTTCCACCGTTTGTTTTTGGTTATAAGGACGACTTGTACGTATTAACTAGTTTAGAAGCAATAATGCTATTGTCTAACACAATAACAGACCAAATAACAATGACAGATAATGATAAATTCATTATGTCCAAGTTTATATCTTTATCAAAGATTGATAAACGTGCCGATATGATTGATTGGATTGAAAGTCTAGATAATATACAAGGAGTATATTTGAATATTTACAAGCATTATCTATTTAATCGACAGTTCGAATCAAATACTTCAACAATTAAACTTAGTATTATTAAATTTTTAGTTGGAAAAGCATGTTTAGAACAAGCCGACCTATTTAAACTAGAAGATTTGGTAAAAGATTTTACTAGTCTTGCACCTAATGAATATTATGATAAATATTCGACATTCTTTAGAATAATTGGATCTTTAAATAGTAATTTTAAGTTTAATATAGAAACTGTAAAAGGAAATATATTAACTAATGATAGTACCACAACTCAAAAATTTATCGAGCAAATAACATTATTGAAACAATCTAACTCGAAAATATTGAGTAATGAAGAATTATTAGATATTTTAAGTTCAATACGTATTGAAAATACAAATACTGTTACAACTTTATCGAAGATAGAAGATACATCACCTGGACCATTACCAGACTCACCTGATACACCACCGAATGCGTCACCACAATTAATAACTGCTCTAACGAGAGCTGGTCTAAAAATTGATGATGTAAAAGGTGATGGTAACTGTTTTTTCCGCGCAGTTGCTAAAACTAAGGGATACGGCCCGAACTATATTAAACTCAGAAAAGAATTGTCAAGAAATCTTAATATGTCATACTTTAAAAGACCAGATACATATATAACAGATGAAATTAGAGAATTAGATGAAAATATAAAGAATGACATGGTATGGATAGAGGACCAATGGCATATAATTCTTGTTGCTACTATAATCAAGAGACAAATTCGTATATGGAAAAATGAGAAAATAGCTGACAATCAAGATATACGACAACAATATATAGTAATAAACCCTCTAAACCCGGATAATGGTCAAGACTCAAGTTCTTTAGAGTTAGAACGAATGGGAGAGGTTATTAATATTGTTCATTTGACTACACCTGATGGTAAAGGACTTCATTATACTGCTACAAAACCATTATCAGACCTAACTGATACTAAAAAAAAATATATAGTCAAAATTGATGTAGATAAGTTATTAAAAAAATAATTTTGCTAGATAAAATAGATTTAAAACAATATGATTAAATATATTTAATGGAAGTATTAAAATTTGAAGGTAACTATTTATTTAAATCACAAAAATATGACGAAGCATTAGAGAAATATAATCAAGCTGTTGAACTAGTAGAACATGATGACATTAAAAATATGTCTGTTTTACATTCGAATATTAGTGCAACATATTGTAAATTAGAAAACTATGGTGCAGCTTTAGAACATGCTGTTATTTCAACTAAAACTCAACCAGATTGGTACAAGTCATGGTATAGATTAAGTTTAGTCTTATACAAGTTAGAAAAGTATGATCAATCTAAAAAATCAATTGAAAAGTGTATAGAATGTTGTAATAAGGATAATATTGAGCAACAGTTTGTTAGTGACTTGAATAAGGATATTATTAAAAAATTAGATAAAAATGTAGAACAAGTTGATTATACTGTTATGGATGATATGCCAGATATGACAAGTATGCCAGATATGGGAAATATGGCAGGTATGGCAAATATGGCAGGTATGGGAAATATGCCAGATATGGCAAATATGGCAGGTATGGATAAGAATTTGATTCCAATGATGAGTGAAATGTTAAAAAATGATAAAATTAAAAATAAATTAAATAGTAAAGAATTTCAGGATAAAATATTAAAAAGTCAATCAAATCCATTTGAAATGTTATCTGATCCAGATATGAGAGATATCATGGGTGAAATGATGAAGAATATAAGTATAGGTAATAAGTAAATATTTTCAGGAAAATATTCCAAATAAATTATTCAAAATATATTAATTATATTTTAAATAATTATAGACTTTCGACTATTTCTAATTCATCTTCTTGTCTGATATCAATAACAATCTTATTTCTTGATTTTTTTAATATATCTCTAATATTTATGTTATTAGTTTTTGTTGAATAAAAGAAACCTTTTTCTTTATTCTCTTTTTTAGGAACTGGTTCACTCTCTTGTGAACATAACTTTATGGGAGGAAAACCACCATTAGGCAACATCTATATATTATAATTATATTTTTTTTAATCAAAATTTACTGTAGTTTTTTTTTCGTTATTTTTACTCTCGTCTTTTTTAATATTTACTATATCTTTTTCTTGTATTTTTGATTTTGTATCGAGTATATACATGTGATTAAGATTACAGCATATACCTTTACAAGGACAATTATACTTTATATATTGATTTTCTTCTAGTTCTGATACATAATTTTCATATAGTAGTCTATGCAATGCTACTTTTCGGTGGCGGAAATAGAAATTTATATAACTTGATTTATTAATCTTATCTTTATTAGTTATATAACCATCCCATATAGAGCAACCGCTTGCATCAAAAATACTATACTTAATATTTTTTGATATTCTTTTAATATCTTGTAAAGTAAATTTTTTAATCTCTTTACAATCTTTTCGTTGCTTCTTTATTAGTTCCTGAAATATCAACTCATTATTTCCATCCATCTTAATAAACTATATATTTTTTTTCTAGAAAACATTTTATTTTTTAGAATATTAACGCACTAAATTATCAGGAAGTTGTATTATTGATACGTAATATTAACGCATTAAATTGTATAAATAGAATATATCTTATTAGGTGTTTGACTCATTGATTCGTAATCAAATTTTATTTTAATAATATCCTCTAACTTTTCATATTTAGTAATAGTATCTTTGTTTACATTAATTGATCCTTTACTGAAAATAAATTTAATAGTATTAAAATTATCATAAACAATTATAGGATATTCAAATATATAGCTTAAAACTAATAGTTCAACTTTGCCATTACTATTAATACTTGTTTTTCGAAATTTATTTAAAGCAGACTCAAAAAAGTCTTCCTTGTCTTTAAAGTATTCTTCGACATCTTTGGAAAAAGTTTTGTTACTTTTATTTTGAAAAATAAAATCAATAATTTGCGCCTTTAACAAATATGTTATTTGAGTTTGAAGTTCTGAAATATAACCCAAATTTCTAGATTCAATGTCATATAGTTTATTATTAATCCAATATAAACTATTAACATAAGATCTAATAATAGAATCCATATTTTGAATAATCGGTTGAATTAACATATTACCTAGTTCAATCAATTCTGGATAATCTTCTTCAACAATTTCTTCATTTTTCTTGGATAATTTTTTTCTACCAATAATAGGAATCTTGTCTTTTCCAAATAATTCAGACATTATTTTTTTAATATTAAAATTCGAAGTTTTTATAATTTTTTGTTCATTTCTTGCAGTGTACAAATTATAATTTACAATATCAGAAACAAAATAATTATTTTCTTGTATCAATTCTTTAAACTGAATACTATTTAATATAATCTCTTCTATGACTTTATTAATAAATTCAATAGTCTTATCATACTTTAATTGTAATTTACAGTTATTTGATGCCCACATACAATGTTTATTAATATTACACTTGTTCTCATTTTTATATTCTTTACAATAATCTCTTATATTTTTAATATGATAGTCATCCAAATTTGGTATATCTTTTACGATATGTACCATATCATCTTTATTTGTATTACTACCCTGTAATTTTTTAGATACCATATCAAATATTATTTTCCTTAATTCATTCTTTCGTTGTTCCTTTTTTAAATTTTTATTTCTTACAATCTTAGTTATATTCTCTTTCACAATTTTATTATTCTCAAAATATAGACTTAGTTCCAATCTAAATAGATTATATGATTCTTGATGATAATTTCCAATTTTAACTTTATTATTAATTTCATCAAATACAATATCATTATTTGCAATTTGTTCATCAATATAGTTTTCACGGGTTTTTTGAGAATACTGTAATCCCAATTTTTCGATATCTTTAATTAATATATTTTCTTTAATTATTGGAATTGTTAAACCATTATCTAATGATAAAGAAACAACTGTTATTTTATCCTTGTCCTTTTTTTCATAATAAACTAATTTTGGCTTATAATCTAATAATATTACTTTATTAATTTCACTTAATTTATCAATAACCTTATCTAATTTATATGTAATAAATTTTTCATTATATACTTCACTTTTATAGTTATAGGAAGCACCACTTGGTGTAACTGGTAGTAATAAATCATTAGATAGTTTTAAGAATCTTACTTTATTTCTGTTATCCAATAATTGTAATTTTATTGAAATATTCTTATTTTTTAAAATATTTATTATATTTTTATTCAGATAGATAGTTGATTTTTCTATTTTACTAATAATATTATTTACACAACTTTTATTAAAATAATTAATGAGTTCATTTATTAAATTTTTATCAACTACTTTATCATATTTTTTAGTTAATATTATTTTTTTATCTTTCTTCCCATCTTTTTTTAATTTATATATTGGAAAGTAGTATTTCCCCTCTTTTAATAATATAACATATGTTCTATCTTCATTAGTCATATAATAATTTTCAGAATTTAAACAATTAATAAAATATCTATTAATAAATGTATCTTTTTCAAGAGTTTTTTTAATAATTTTAGTTCTTTGTTCTAAAATAAATACACATATTCCCTTGTTATCAACAACTTTTGGTATAGACAATAATTCACCTATAATATCATATTCTAAGTAATTACTACTTTTAATTGCTTCACTATACTTTTTAATTGAACCAAATGAAGTCCTTATATCTCCATTATTTAAGAATGTAAAATAATTTCCATCCTTATCATTTTCTAAGAACTTAATTGCTTTTTCTTTCAATGTATCAATTGTTGTAGAGTAAACATTAGATAAAGCTGCCAAATAATGAAATAACTCGTCCTTTACGGTATATTTAAAAAAATATCCACTCTTTGACTCGATTAGATAATGATTTTTAATAACATGATCATTATTCCATAATTTATTAAAAAAGTAATTTAAGTACTTTGATAAATAAATAAATCTTCCTTCTTGAACTTTATTGGTATCTTGTAAAATATATATTTTATCTCCCAAATCTGTATTATCAATCTTTTCAACCTTTTCATCAGCTTCCTTATTACCTATACATTTTAAGAAATAATTCTGTTTCTTTTTATTATCAGAATATAATTGATCTTTCTTAAAGCAACAAGGTGCGCATGCATTAGAAGGATTATTTCCTCTTGATAAAAATCCAATATACATATGTTTCTTATTTTCTTCAGGTTCACATGTAAAGAAATTAAATTTACCATCGTCCGCCTCTAATTTTACCGCTTTGAGTGTAATTTTATGTGTTTTACCTCTAATTTTAACTTCTGCTTCTTTTTCGTGGTATCCAGATGTTTTATTAAATTTATATCCAAGTTTTAAAAGTTTATCTAATTGGTCATCTGATATAATAGATGGACGTCTCTTTTTGTCATTACCACTATTTTGACAATTTCTGGTCCATTGATTTTGTCCTTCTTCGGGTCTATATCCTAATCTTGACTTGTCTAAAGATGTTATTTGTTTGACATTTTTAATAGCAGTATCATAATCAACAATTTCAATTACCTTATTTCTTCTTTTAGCAACTTTACTAAGTAGTGACAATTGCGATTTTAATTTTTGATATTTACTTTTTTTATACAAATATGTTTCTGAATACAAAAACATGAGAATTTTCATAAAATCAACAATTTCTTCTAATTGTTTTTTATTTCTTGCACCGGTTATACGAATCTTATATTTATCTACATCTCTCCCTTGAATATCAATACCGATTCCAGGTGGTTTAGATTTTGGTAAAGCTTTTAATTTTTTAAGAATTTTTTTAGATTTCTTAATTACTTTACTATATTTGTCTTTAACATAATCAAGCTCATTTGCAGCTAATTCTCCAGTAATATTGAACTGTTTTGCAATTTCATCGATTAGTTCTCTATCAGATAAATCATAATTTCTCAAAAAATACAATATTCTTAAATGCATTCTAGTTCTATTTTCATAATTTGATATTCTTTTGTATCTCAAATAAGTACCATATTTCGAAGATTTATTTTCACTATTCGCTTTTTTAGATACTCTCTTCTTAGGTTCAATAACTAATGAAATGTAAGGAAAAAATAATCTACTAAATTCTGATAAATCATTATGATTAATTTTAAATTTATCTGGAAGATTGAATTTTTGAATGGTATTAATAAAAGCATATTTAAATCTTTCATCAATCGGTGGAATAATTTTAATTTTTTTATTTTCGATATTAATCTTGGCTAATAAATCTCTAACATATATGTAAGATTCATTAATATCCTTAACAGTAGCTTTATCGATTTCTTTCCAAGTAATTTTATACTCAATTCTTCCATTTTCTAAAAAATTTATAGAGATGAATTTATCCTTTCTCATATTTATTCTAAAATATAAACCATATGGTGATGTCTCAAACCATTTTGTTAGCAACTCTTGATTTTCTAATATATCTGATTCTGTAAAAAATTTGTAAGTTACTTGACTATCTTGTGACATATATTGAATAAAAGGAAATTTATCATCCACAATAAAGTTATCAAATATTCTATAAAGATTAAATTTATTTCCAGAAACTGTACCAGTAATATTTTTTGGATCTAATATGTTAACATGAATAATCGATTGAATAATATAGTTCTGTTGAAATAATTTATCATACTTGGTGTTTTTTGAAATAATTTCTAATCTAGAATTCTCTACTGTTTGATAAATCTCTTTTTCGATTTTCATGTCATTGTTAATAGATAAATAATTATTAATGTTATAATCAAGCTCTTTATTGTTCTTATTATTTAAATGTTGAATAATTTTTTCAAATCTTTCATAATTAATCAAAGGGAAATATATATTAACATATACATCATATACATTTTTCATTTTTTCATTCTCAACTTTGTAATTACTGCCAATATCATTTAATAGATCTAACATAAAAATTTCATTATTAGTAATATAATCTTCATAATCTCTTAATATTAAATTTTCATCATCTTCTCTTTTAATTTTATATCCGAAACTATCACGAAGATAATTTAGATTATCTCTTAGATTTTCATAAACTTTTATATTTTCATTTGGTTGTATATCAATTTGTAATAATTCATTTCTTCTAATCCATTTTTGACCTAACATAATTTTATCTTTCTTTTTATTTAAAGTATATTCACTCCAAAAATATTGATATTCTGGTAAAAATTTAAAATCTTTGCCAAATTTAGGATTTAATGGAATAGATGTTGCAATTTTCTGTCTTATATTTTTAATAGTATCGTCTGGAAATATATATTGAGAAGTAATAAACACTTTATTGTATACTTGTTCAAAGACAGAATCATAATTACTATTATCTAAACTATTATTATATGCTGATTCTACCTCAGAAACCTTCTTTTCCCAATTTTTATCATTGATCGCTTTACTGATTAACTTGGATGTTTCTTTTATTTCTTTATTACCTTCAATTTCACTCGTTGAATATAATTTCATTAATTCATCAAGATTAAAATCTTCTATTACTTCATCATCTAAATCTTCTTCAGTTGCTAGAATAGGTTGATCATCATCTTCTTCTTTTTGGATAATTTCATCTATATCAGTATTATCAGTATCGTCACCACCAATTTGTTCAGTATTCGTTGGTGTAATTTGGTCCGAAATAGTTGTATCTTCGAAATCATTTTCAAGTTCATCTTTGTATGTCTTAAAATCTAATTCTTTTTTAGTGTTGAAATTTTTGATTTTGTTTCTTGAAATAAGATAATTCTGATAATTTGCTGTAAATGAAAATGGAATCTTTTTTTCAAACATTTTTTTTATATTAATATTTATATGATCTTCATACCAATCTTTTCCCAGTTTTGAAATTATTGTTTTCTTCATATTTGAATTTAAATTAATTTTTTTAATACTATATCCAATATGTTCTAGGGTAAATAATAAATTATACCATTTTTGTCCATATGTATCTTCTAATAGTTTAAAGTTCGATTTTGATAATGTTGTTATTGTAGTATAAAAGTCTTTGTTTGTAATATTCTTAAATATGTTAACTATTTCATCACTTGTCAATGGACCTATAAATATATAAATCATATATTGAATTCTTCCATTGTTGTTTTTAAATTTATGAATAATTTTAAAAGGATTTTTCATTTTTATATAATAATTTAGAGAAAAATTGTTAATAAACATATTAAATTTAATTATAATCTAAATTATTACAATGAGTAATACAAAAAAGTATGGAATAAAATATTTAAATTTAAAAAAATATTTAGATAATCAAATATATTTAAATAATAAAGGAGGTTCCAACTTATTAATTACAGGTGACTCTTATCGTGAAAGATTAAGACAGATAGATGAAGATGAATTGGATATATCGGATACACCTACTTACTTATATGGGTTCGATAAAACAAGAACAAATACAGATATGAATAAATTGAATAATCTTATGGATTCTCAATTGAAAAAAGCGGAATCACTACAACAAGACATTAATACAGTTAATAAAAAAGAGTATCTGTATAATCTTGAACACAATACCCAAGTTGACCATGCAAAATTGCAACAAGATATGGAAGATTTAGACAGGGATGCAACCAATATGAGTAAACTTTTAAATAGTAATAAATTACAATCTTTTGAACCACCTAATAAAAAATTACAATCACCTGAACAATCTGAACAAACTAATAATAGATTCAAATCACCTGAACAAACTAAAAGACAATTACCTGAACAATCTAAACCAACTAATGATAGATTACAATTACCTGAACAATCTGAACAAACTAATAATAGATTCAAATCACCTGAACAATCTAAACCAACTAATGATAGATTACAATTACCTGAACAATCTGAAACAACTAATAATAGATTACAATTATCTAAAAATTCTAACGTTATCCGTCTAGGATTACAATAAAAATTATAATTAAAAAAATATAGTACTATATTATTTAAATTATATTAGAAGACAATACCATACCGCAATATTCTACAGGATTATTATCGTAGTCTTCATATGAATAAATACCAATTTTAATAGACTCTTTGGTATAAAATTCAAATATTCTCTTGAACAAGTCAGTGTGTCCTATTTCGTGACACCCAACATGAGCCATTTCATGTATTGCAACATACATTAGTAAATTTATTTCATGTAAATCACCAGATTTTTTACTTTTAAGACAAAAAACTACTTCTTCTCCTTTATTAACACTATAAGATGTATAATCTGAATCTGGGGAATTTTCATATATATTAGTTCTTGAATTATCTAGATTCTTTTCTAACAAATTAATAGAATCAGTAAAATTAGGATGTTTATCAATATTTTTTACTAAATGATTTCTCAATTTATACATCCTTGTAATTATTTCAGAAAGTAAATTAGCTGATTGTTTCTTAAATTTATCATTATGTACTAAAAATTTATGTCCTGAATTACTTGACTCCATTAATACTAATTTTCTTTTGTTCATAGATACGAACATATAAATGAAAATAACCAATATTGATAGAATTAAACTTTCTTTCATTAATTATTTATACTTAGAAAAAATATATATAAGATAAATAAAATATATATAAGATAAATTTATGATAAATAAAATATATTTAAATTTTTTATTTTAAATATATTTACTAAACAATATTTTCTAGTTATTTATATATAAATGGGAATTTCTTCATCTAAAAATAATTCTGAGTCATTAAACTGGGATAAAATTAACACCGAGTCAATGAGTACGACTGTACCAAACATCAATAATATTTCTAAAGAAGCCATCGATTTAATCTCTAATTTAGATATTAATAATAATGTAGATTTTGAAAAAACTGAGTCTGATAATGATAATCTTTTTACTTGGATTAAAACAATTGGCGATGATAAAGATAGAATAGATAAAATAGAAGATTCAGCTACATTTTCTGATACATCTGCGTTTATCAGTTCAGATATGTATAAATATTTAATGAATAAGAATACTGAAAGTGTTACTAGTAATAACCAAATGGGAGGAGGAATACAAGAGGATAGTTCTACAAGTTCTACTTCTTCATCATCTGCCAAAAAAACTAAGGATAAAAATGATAAAAATGATAAAAATGATAAAAATGATAAAAATAAGAAAAATGATAAAAATGATAAAAATACTAAAAATACTAAAAATAAGATGAATAATCAAACTGTGACTTCATCAACTATGTCAGGTGGTGATATATCATATCTTTCATCTTCAGCACATACTGCACATTCTCATTCTAACTATGAATCATCATCTGATTCAAACGAGGGTACATATGTTTCTAATGATAATACATCTGTTTCTAATGATAATACATCTGTTTCAGTAGGAAATAACAAAATGTTAACATCTAGTATTAATACATCTGATATTAACTTAGTATCACCAAACGAATAAATATTATTTGTTAAGCAAATATTATTTGCCAATAATTTTTAACTATCTAATTTCTAAGATAGTTAAAAGTTAATTCTATATTATAGAATATAATGAATTTAGAAGAATTATTATTTAAATTTGAAGATTTCAATAATGTACCAAAAAAAAGACTTGTTAAAGAAATAAGTAAAATGGACCTAAATTTGAGAGATAAAATTTTAAACATTCAAGTAAGCAATTGTAAACAAGAAGTTTATATAACATTTGATTCCAAACCACATAATATAATATTGCATTTACCAAAATATTATCCATTTAGACCAATAACTTGTCAAGTTAAAATTTTTCCAGTTACCAAAAATAAACTTATCAGTAAAATTTTAAGTAATAAATTACCTTATGATTTAGTAAGATATGAATCAAATAAATCTACTGAAAATATTTGGAATTATATTGATAATAGTGAATTGGTTGACGGGAAACAGTTTTTATATTCTAATGGTAAAAATAATGTAAATGACGTTTTTGATAAAATGAATGATTATGAAAAGATATATACCGATTGGTCTCCAGGAAGATTATTACAATCTTCTTTAGAAAAATATATGAATTGTTTAGAACCATATCTAACAATTTAGTAACTTAATTATATATTATCCGGTTGATAATAATCATGATTTGTGTCAGGAATAACATCATTTGTATCAGGAATAACATCATTTGTATCAGGAATAGCATCTGGAATACCATATTGTTCGGGTCTTTCTTCTTGTCTAATTTCCCGTGGGAATGGTACTCTTTCCCGCATAGATTGGGTCGTTAGTCGTTGGTCGATTCGTTCTTCTTGTTGCCACCCTCCGTTGTCTCTTACTCGTCTGCGCATCGTTGGTAGGCTGATATACGACCCCGCGGGTATAATATATCCATTTGCACTTGTAATATCTTCATTTATAATCCCCCCTGTTGCTGTCATCGTTCCATTAGATATATCGCGAATATAATCATAGTCTGTATTTCTATATTCTATTGCTGGTGATTTATATGCTGTTGCTGGTTGTTTATGTGCTATTGCTGTTTGTTTATGTGCTGTTGCTGCTTTTTGAGTTGCAATTGCCTCATTATATTCTTGTATTGTTTTATCATTTAATAATTTATCAGTAATTAGCTTATCAATTATATTCTTCATACCTCTATTAGGAAGTAATATAGGTGTTAATATTTCTCTCGTTATAGGAGATGTAGTGTTATCCTTCATCCATTGTATTATGGCACTTCTTTCGTAAGTATGTCCATCAGACGCAATAACAGGATCTATCATAATCTCGTGAGTAATAAGACAAGTCAAATTCTCATATAGAACTTGAGATACCCCTCCGGTTTGATTTTTAAATATTTTTTTTATAATATTTCTTCTTTCTTTAGCAGAATTAAGTTCTGATTTTAGACTTAAATATTTAGCTTTGTATTTTTCATATTTACTTTTATAAATATCCATATAATAGTTATTAGAAAATTTCTATTATAATAACTATTATTAAGTAATCTATTACTTGTACCAATCAGGCTTTACTAACATAGCTGGAGTATTATAGAACATATTGCTCATATTAGTAACACTACCCGTATTCCAGGAGCTCAAATCAGATATGAAGGATGTTGCACCCCAGAACATAAACCTCATATCAGTCACGCTGCCCGTATTCCAGGAGCTCAAATCAGATATGAAGGATGTGGCACCACAGAACATAGAATGCATATCAGTCACACTGCTGGTATTCCAGGAGCTCAAATCAGATGTGAAGGATGTGGCACCTCTGAACATATACCTCATATTAGTAACACTACCCGTTTTCCATCCACTCAAATCAGATA